>JAANMX010000756.1_pt1 | contig 40569 bp, 34 predicted proteins | sample 7279681 | NCBI WGS metagenome assembly JAANMX01 (sample SAMN14094542, study PRJNA606508) | bioreactor metagenome | isolation source: A lab-scale SPAN reactor treating ammonium-rich wastewater day 351 | place: Ireland: Galway | collected 2018-01-01
CGTGGTCGTCGATCTTGCCGCGCCCGAGAGCGCGGTGGCCGGCGGCACGCTGACGCTGTCGCTGAAGCTCGACGGCACGGGCGGGCACAACGGCGTGCTGGTCGAGTTCGACTACGATGCCGAGCGCCTCGAGCCGGTCGGCTTTGCGCCGTCCGAGAGCGGCCAGGCCAGCACCGCGCTGCCCGCGGGCAACCTGCCGACCGTGGTGCCGATCGGCTTCAAGGTCAAGGAGGGCGCCACCGGCACCGCCAACGTGCGCCTCAACGGCCTGATCTTCGACCTCGGCGGGCGCCAGGTGCCGATTCCCGCCTCGGGCGCGGCCGCGGTGCAGTTGCAGGCGCAGTGACGCGCGCGTGGTGAAGCCTTCCCCGATGGCCCGGCCAATGACTCGCCGATTGCGCGGCTTCACGCTGATCGAGCTGGTGGTCACGCTGGCCATCATCGGCGTGCTCGCCGCCGGGGTGCTGCCGCTGGCCGAACTCGCCGCACAACGCAGCAAGGAGTCCGAATTGCGCACCGTGCTGCGCCAGATCCGCAACGCGCTCGACGCCTACAAGGCCGCCTACGACGAAGGCCGCATCGAGCAGAAGGCCGACGCCTCCGGCTATCCGCCCAACCTGCGCGTGCTGGTCGAAGGTGTGCCGGACGTCAAGGACGAGGAAGGGCGCCGCATGTATTTCCTGCGCCGCCTGCCGCGCGACCCGTTGCACACCGACCCCAGCGTCGAGGCCGAGCGCACCTGGGGGCAACGCAGCTACGCCAGCCCGCCCGATGCGCCGCGCGAGGGCGCGGACGTGTATGACGTGTACTCGCTGTCCGAGCGCACCGGCCTCAACGGCGTGCCCTACAAGGAATGGTGAGCGCATGACCCGTCTCGTTTCGCCGGCGCTGCGCCGCGGCTTCACCCTGATCGAGCTGCTGGTGGTGATGGCGATCATCGCCACCCTGCTCAGCATCGCCGCGCCGCGCTACTTCGGCCAGGTCGACGTCGCGCGCGAGAAGGCCCTGCTGCAGTCGCTCGAGGTGATGCGCGATTCGATCGACAAGTTCCGCGCCGACACCGGCAAGTACCCCGCCACGCTCACCGAGCTGGTCGAGAAGCGCTACCTGCGCAAGCTGCCGGTGGACCCGATCACCGAATCGGCCGAGACCTGGGAGGTCGTGCCGCCGCCCGACCCCGCCGAGAGCGGGGTGTGGGACGTGCGCAGCGGCGCGCGCGGCAGCGGCCGCGACGGCCGGCCCTTTGCCGAGTGGTAGCACGATGGGCCTGCGGTCCGGCCAGCGCGGCTACACCTATCTGCTGGTGATGTTCCTGGTCGCCGGCATGGGCCTGTTCGCGGCGCGCACCGGCGTGGTGTGGCAGCAGGTTGCCCAGCGCGAGCGCGAGGACGAGCTGATCGCCGTCGGCGTCGAGATCGCTCGCGCGCTCGCCCGCTACGCGCGCGAAACCCCGGTCGGCACGCCGTCGCGCCCCACCGAACTCGCCCAGCTGGTCGAGGACAAGCGCTGGCCCACGCCGCGCCGCCATCTGCGCAAGGTCTATCGCGACCCGATGACCGGCACGACCGAGTGGGGCATCGAGCGCGACGGCAATGCCATCCTCGGCGTGCATAGCCTGTCGACGCAGGCGCCGATCCGGCGCGACGGCTTCCCGCCCGAGCTGGGGGATGTGGCGGGGAGCGCGAGCAGCTATGCGGAGTGGGTGTTCCGGGCGATGGAGGAGTGAGGCGGCGTGCGCCTCAGGCCCCCGGCTTGCCGGATCCCGTTGTGCCCATCAGCTTGCCGAGCAGATCCACCGGCACCGGAAACACCAGCGTCGAGCTCTTGTCCCCCGCAACCTGAGTGAGCGTCTGCAGGTAGCGCAACTGCATCGCCGCCGGTTCCTGTGACAGCATCTGCGCGGCCTCGAGCAGGGACTGCGCGGCCTGCTTCTCGCCTTCGGCGTGGATCACCTTGGCGCGGCGTTCGCGTTCGGCCTCGGCCTGGCGGGCGATGGCGCGCACCATGCTTTCGTTGAGGTCGATGTGCTTGATCTCGACGTTGGCCACCTTGATGCCCCAGGAGTCGGTCTGCGCGTCGAGGATCTGCTGCACGTCGAGGTTGAGGCGTTCGCGCTCGGCGAGCATCTCGTCGAGCTCGTGCTTGCCGAGCACGGCGCGCAGCGTGGTCTGGGCGAGCTGGCTGGTGGCCATGAGGAAGTTCTCGACCTGGATGATGGCCTTTTCCGGATCGACGACGCGGAAGAACACGATGGCATTGACCTTGACCGAGACGTTGTCGCGCGAGATGACGTCCTGCGAGGGCACGTCCATGGTCACCACGCGCAGGTCCACCTTGACCATCTGCTGGATGCCGGGGATCACGATCACCAGGCCAGGGCCCTTGACCTTCCAGAAGCGCCCGAGCAGGAAGATGACGCCGCGCTCGTACTCGCGCAGGATCTTGATCGAGGCGACGACGAGGAAGAGGAGCAGCAGGATCAGCGGGGCAAGCCCGAATTGAAGGTCGAGGATCATGGTGCGCTCCCGGGGGTGAGGTGAGAGGAATGAGGCGGGTGGGGTGAGGCCGGCGTGAGCGCTGCGACCTCCAGGGTGAGCCCGTCCATGCGGGTCACGCGCACGGGCTGGCCCGCAGCCAGCGTCTGCGCGCTGCGCGCGCGCCAGTGCTCGCCATGCACCGCGATCCACCAGTCGCCGTCGTCGGTCGCGCGCTCGACCGTGCCGATGGCGCCGAGCATCTCCTCGCTGCCGATCACCACCGGACGACGCAGGCTGCGCGCAGCGAAGCTGCCGATGGCGATGAGGATGGCGGCGCTGGCCAGCGCCATGCCGACGATCAGCGCCAGCGGCACGCCAAAGCCGGGCACGTCGGTGTCCATGAGGAACAGGCCGCCGACCACGAAGGCGATGATGCCGCCCACGCCGAGCACGCCGAAGCTGGGCAGGAAGGCTTCGGCCAGCATCAGCCCGGCACCCACCGCGAGCAGCAGCACGCCGGCCCAGTTCACCGGCAGCAGCTGGAAGGCGTAGAGCGCGACCAGCAGCGAGATCGCGCCCGCCACGCCGGGTACGCCGAAGCCGGGCGAGGTGAACTCGAAGAACAGGCCGTAGATGCCGATCATCATCAGGATCAGCGCCACCTGCGGGTTGGCGAGCGCGGCGAGCACGCGGTTGCGCCAGTCGGGCTCGATGCGCTCGATGGCGAGGCCGGCGGTGGCGAGCGCGCGTTTGCCGTCGAGCACCGCGACTTCGCGGCCGTCGAGCTTCTTCAGCAGCTCGGCGGTGTCGAAGGCGATGAGCTCGATCACCCCCTGCGCCAGCGCTTCCTCGGCCGACAGGCTGGCGGCCTCGCGCACCGCGCGTTCGGCGAAGACCACGTCGCGGCCGCGCAACTGGGCCAGGCTGCGGAGGTAGGCGGTGGCGTCGGACATGGACTTGGCGGCCATGGCGTCGGCGGGAGCCGGGCTGCGCCGGCTCCCTGCCGTTGCAGCGGGCGACGTGGTGGCGGGCTGCTCCGCTGCGGCAGGGCGTGCGTCCGCCTTGTCGTCCCCCGCCCCCGGCGTGGTGGCCGGGGCGCGGCTTGCGTTGCCCGGTTGCGCTGCGGGCTGTGAGGGTGACTGCGATGAGCCAGGCGTGGTACCCGGGCCATCCCGCGCCCCTGTGCCGGCATCATCGGCAGACCCCGACTCGTCGCCAAGCGGTGCCGTGCGTCCGGGCTGGGCACCGCCGATGCCGATCGCCACCGGCGTGGCGGCGCCGAGGTTGGTGGCCGGCGCCATCGCGGCGATGTGGCTGGCGTAGAGGATGTAGGTGCCGGCGCTCGCCGCGCGCGCGCCCTCGGGGGCGACGAAGGTGGCCACCGGCACTGGCGAGGCGAGGATGTCCTTGATGATCGAGCGCATCGAGGTGTCGAGCCCGCCCGGGGTGTCCATCTCGATCACCACCAGTTGTGCGCCGCTGTGGGCCGCGCGCGTGAGGCCCTTGTGGATGTAGTCGGCGCTGGCCGGGCCGATGGCACCCTCGACGCGCAGCACCAGCACGCCACCGCCGCCCTGCGCGCCGAGGGTGCTCGCCAGCGTCAGCGCCGCGGCAAGCACGAGCAGCAGCGCGCCGAGGAATTTCCACACTGGAATGCATCCTGGAAGCTGCATTGCCATGACCTCCGCTGTCGCGCGCAGCTCGAGCGCTGCGCGTGTCCTGTCAGTCGGAGTGTAGTTTGGCCGTGCAAGTTCGCCGCATCGCCTCTCCGCGCCCGGCAGGACGAGGGCGGGAGGCCGCGGACGCGTCTTCGTCGCGGGCTTGTCGTCCCGCGTCGCGCGTGCGCCGGCTCAGTGGCCGCCGAAGCGGTCCATGCGCCGGCGGTCGCGCTTGGTCGGGCGGCCGTGCAGGTCGGCGCCGGGTGCGGCGGCGAACTTGCGCAGGTCGCGGGCGCGTTCGCGCGCCTCGATGCTCTCGGCGGTCTCCGCGTACAGCGCCTGTGCGACCGTGGCCGAGCCGCGCTTGTCGGCGATGGCGCGCACGAGCACCGTGCGCGTGTCCTCGCCGACGGTGATGTCGAGCCGGTCGCCGACCTTCACCTCACGCGCGGGCTTCACCGCGGCGCCGTTGAGCTTGATCTTGCCGCCATCGACCGCCTCGGTGGCGGCGCTGCGGTGCTTGAAGAACCGCGCGGCCCACAGCCACTTGTCGAGGCGGGTGCGGGCGGTGTCGGTGGGGCTGGCGGCGAACTGGGGCATGGCGGGGAAAAAGGAGCGGCGCTGCCGACATTATCGGCAGCGCCGCGGGTGGGAGCAAAGGCAGGTGAGGGGGCGGCGGCGGCTCGGTGTATGGTCCGGCGCCGCAATCGCGACTGGCGTCGCTCCTACAGCAGACGCGCACGCTTCGTGGGCGCGACGAAGGATGGGATCGGTAGCGGCTGGGGCGGTGCTGCAATCGCGACTTGCGTCGCTCCTAACGCGGACATGCACCGTTCGTAGGAGCGACGCCAGTCGCGATTGGCTGCGGTTGGCGTGGCGCCGCGATCGCGCGGCGCCACGCGGCGTTCAGCCGATCATGCCCGCGCCCACCGTGTTGTTGGTGCTCTCGTCGATGATGATGAAGGCGCCGGTGGCGCGGTTGTCCTGGTAGCGGTCGGCGACGATCGGCTGGGCGAGCTTGAGGGTGACGCGGGCGATGTCGTTCATCGCCAGCCCGCTGGTGGCTTCCTGCTCCAGCGTGTTCACATCCAGCCGGTAGTCGATCTTCGCGAGCTTGGCCTTCACTTCGCGCGTGGTGTGGCGCACGAGGTAGGTGCGCGCCGGGCTCAAGGGCGTCTCGGACAGCCAGCACACGGTGGCGTCGATCTGCTTGACCGGCTCGGGCGCCTCGGCCGACTTGACGATGATGTCGCCGCGCGAGATGTCGATCTCGTCCTCGAGCAGCAGGGTCACCGACTGCTCGTGGATGGCGCGCGGCAGGCGCTCGCCGCCGAGCTCGATACGCTTGACCCGGCTGGTGGCGCCCGAAGGCAGCACGGTGACCGCATCGCCCACGGCGATCTCGCCCGACTCCACGCGGCCCATGAAGCCGCGGTAGTCGTGCAGCTCGGGGTTGGCCGAGTCCTGGGGGCGGCAAACGAACTGCACCGGGAAGCGGAACTCCTCGGCCTGTTCGGTGTGGGCGGCGGGGGCGTTCTCGAGGATGTCGAGGAGGGTCGGGCCGTCGTACCAGGACAGGCGCTCGCCGCGGTCGACGATCATGTCGCCCGCCAGCGCCGAGATCGGGATAAAGCGCACGTCCGCGATGCCGAGCTTGGCGGCGAAGGCGAGGTAGTCGGCCTTGATGCGCTCGAACACCGCCTGGTCGTAGTCGACCAGGTCCATCTTGTTGACCGCGACCACCAGGTGCGGGATGCCGACCAGGCTGGCCAGATACGAGTGGCGGCGGGTCTGGGTGAGTACACCCTTCCTCGCATCGATCAGGATGATGGCGAGGTTGGCGGTGGAGGCCGCGGTCACCATGTTGCGGGTGTACTGCTCGTGGCCGGGGGCGTCGGCGATGATGTACTTGCGCCGGCCGGTGGTGAAGTATCGGTAGGCGACGTCGATGGTGATGCCCTGCTCGCGCTCGGCCTGCAGGCCGTCGGTCAGAAGGGAAAGATCGACCGCGCTCATGCCGCGCTTGGCCGAGGTCTTCTCGATGGCGTTGAGGGTGTCGGCGAGGATGGTCTTGGTGTCGAACAGCAGGCGGCCGATCAGGGTGCTCTTGCCGTCGTCGACGCTGCCGCAGGTCAGGAAGCGCAGCAGGCCGTTGTCGATCTCGGGCAGGTTCTCGGGGGCGGACATGGTCATGATTCCTTCAATTCTCTGTGTGCGGGCGCGGGTCAGAAATAGCCTTCCTTCTTGCGCTGTTCCATCGACGCCTCGGAGGTCTGGTCGTCCATCCGGGTGGCGCCGCGCTCGGTGATCGTGGTGGTGGCCGTTTCGGCGAGGATCTTGTCCAGGGTGTCGGCGTCGGACTCGACCGGCGCCGTGCACGTGATGTCGCCCACGGTGCGAAAGCGCACCAGCACGTCCTCGACCACGTCGCCATCCTTCGCCGGGGTCAGCTCGGTCACCGGCTGCAGCAGCCCGTTCTTGCGCACCACCGGGCGGGTGTGCGCGAAGTAGATCGACGGCAGCTCGAGCTGCTCGCGCTGGATGTACTGCCACACGTCGAGCTCGGTCCAGTTGCTGATCGGAAACGCCCGGATGTTCTCGCCCTTGTGGCTGCGCGCGTTGTACAGGTTCCACAGCTCGGGGCGCTGGTTCTTCGGGTCCCATTGGCCGAACTCGTCGCGGAAGCTCATGATCCGCTCCTTGGCGCGCGCCTTCTCCTCGTCGCGGCGGGCGCCGCCGATGCAGGCATCGAACGAAAACTCCTCGATCGCCTCGAGCAGCGTCACCGACTGGTGCTTGTTGCGCGACTCGCCTGCGTGCTTGAGCACCACGGTGCCGCGCGCCATCGAGTCCTCCACCGAGCGCACGATCAGGCGCTCGCCGAGCTCCGCAGCACGCTTGTCGCGGAAGTCGGTCACTTCCTTGTAGTTGTGGCCGGTGTCGATGTGCATCAGCGGGAAGGGAAAGCGGCCCGGGCGGAAGGCCTTCTCGGCCAGGCGCAGCAGGCAGATCGAATCCTTGCCGCCGGAGAACAGCAGCACCGGGTTGGCGCACTGGCCGGCGACTTCGCGCAGGATGTGGATGGCTTCGGCCTCGAGCCAATCGAGGTGGGACAGGGTCTGTTTGGTCAGCGTCGACATGATCTGATTACCGTTGCGGATGCTTGAGCGGGTGGGTTCTGAATGCGCGCAGCGCGGCCTTGAGACCGGCGCGCAGCGCGCCGAGGCGATGCTGCAGACTGCGGCGGACGGCGCCGATGGCCGGGCTGTGGGGCGACTGGGCGGGATGCTTGCCGTTCATGGTGTCAACCCTCCTTGACGTGCAGACCGCACTCCTTGGTTTCGGGGTTCTCCCACCACCAGCGGCCGGCGCGCACATCCTCGCCGACGGCGATCGCGCGCGTGCACGGGGCGCAGCCGATGCTGGGGTAGAACTGGTCGTGGAGCGCGTTGTAGGGGACCTCGTTGATTCGGATATAGGCCCACACCTCGGCTTCCGTCCAGTCCGACAGCGGGTTGAGCTTCTCCAGCCCGTTGGCGGCGTCGAACTCGCGCACCGGCAGGCCGGCGCGGGTGACCGACTGGGCGGCGCGCAGGCCGGTGATCCACGCCTTGCGGCCGGCGAGCGCACGGCGCAGCGGCTCCATCTTGCGCACGCCGCAGCAGGCCTTGCGCAGCTCGACCGAGTCGTAGAAAGCGTTGATGCCGTGGCTGCGCACGAGCTGCTCGACCGCGCCGGCGTCGGGAAAGTAGATCTCCAGCCGGGTGCCGTAGCGGCGCTCGACCTCGCCGATGAGGGTGTAGGTCTCCGCCGGCAGGCGGCCGGTGTCGAGCGAGAACACCGTGATCGGCAGGCCGTTGGACAGGATCAGGTCGGTCAGCACCATGTCCTCGGCGCCGAAGCTGTTGGCGAAGGCGAGTTCGCCATTCGCGCCGAACTCGGCGACGCCGTCGCGCAGCAGCGCGAGCGCGGCAGCGGCCTTGGCGGCGACGGTGGCGCGCAGCGCAGCGGTCAGTTCCGGGTGGGTCGCCGGGTTGCTGGCGGCCGGACGCAACAGGGAGACGCTGGCATTCATCAGGCAGCTTCCTTGTTCAGCGGGTTGCGCGGCTGGCGGCGGAACAGCGGTTGCGGGCGGTCGACCGCGCCCTGGTAGGGTTCGGAGAAGTCCTTCAGGCTGGCGAGGGCGGCTTCCAGCTGGACCGTGGTGTATTTCCCCTCGCGCGGCTGCAGCACGTCGAAGCCGCACCGCAGCATGAAGAAGAACTGGTCGCGCAGCACGTCGCCGATTGCGCGCAGTTCGCCGGTGTAGCCATGGCGGGTGCGCAGCAGGGTGGCGATCGAATAGCCGCGGCCGTCGGCGAACTTGGGGAAGTCGACCGCGACGAGTTGCAGCTTCGGCAGGTCGGGCGCGAGGTCGGCGGGGTCGGCGTCACCGGCCAGCCATACGCCGACTGCGCCGGCCTCGGCCTTGGGCAGCAGCGCCTCGCGCTGCGCCTGCCATACCGCCAGTGGCACGATCACGCGGCCGGCGGGCAGGGCGACGCTGGCGGCGGCGTCGGTTTCGGCCAGGCGCAACACGATCCAGTCGCTGGCCTCGATGTGGCCATTCTTGATGATCTCAGACATTCGCGGTCTCCTTGGCTTCGAGGCGGGCGCTGCGTTCGGCATAGACACGGGTCTTGAACGGTTCGATCCCGATGCGGCGCACGGTGTCGATGAAGCGCTCGTCCTCATGGCGGTTGTCGATGTAGGTGTTGATCAGCGAGCTGATCACGTCGGGCATCTCGGCCGCGGCGAACGACGGTCCGATGACCTTGCCCAGCGCCGCCTGGTTGCCCTGCTCGCCGCCGATCGTCACCTGGTACCACTCCGAGCCGTTCTTATCGACGCCGAGCACGCCGATGTGGCCGACGTGGTGGTGGCCGCAGGCGTTCATGCAGCCGGAGATGTTGATCTCCATGTCGCCGATGTCGTGCAGGTAGTCGAGGTCGTCGAAGCGGGCCTGGATGGCGGTGGCGATCGGGATCGACTTGGCGTTGGCGAGCGCGCAGAAGTCGCCGCCCGGGCAGGCGATGATGTCGGTGAGCAGGCCGATATTGGCCGTGGCCAGGCCGGCTGCGCGGGCTTGCTGCCACAGGGCGTGGAGGTCGCTGCGGCGGACGCTGGCGAGCACGATGTTCTGCTCGTGCGTGCTGCGTGCTTCGCCGAAGGCGTAGCGGTCGGCGAGGTCGGCGACGGTCTTGAGCTGCTCGGAGGTGATGTCGCCCGGCGCCACGCCGTGTGCTTTCAGCGACAGCACGACGCTGGCGTAGCCCGGCACCCGGTGTGCGCGCACGTTGCGCCCCACCCAGCGCGCAAAGGCGGCGTCGGTGGCGAGCTTGTGGTCGTAGTCGGCGTCCGCGGCCGGCAGCGAAGGCAGCACGGGGTCGGTGAAGCGGCGGGCGACGCGGTCGATCTCGGCCTGGGTGAGCGTGGACGGGCCGTCCTTCAGATGCACGAACTCGGCCTCGACTTGGCGCGCGAACTCTTCGACGCCGAGCGCCTTGACCAGGATCTTGATCCGCGCCTTGTAGGCGTTGTCGCGGCGTCCGTGCAGGTTGTAGACGCGCAGCACGGCGTCGCAGTAGTTGAGGATCTGCTGCCAGGGCACGAAGCTCGACACTTCCTCGCCGATGATCGGCGTGCGCCCCAGACCACCGCCCACCAGCACGCGAAAGCCGATCTCGCCCTGCGCATTGCGCACCAGGTCGAGGCCGATGTCGTGGGCGCGGATCAGCGCGCGGTCGTGCTCGGCGCCATTGACGGCAATCTTGAACTTGCGCGGCAGGAAGGCGAATTCGGGGTGGAAGGTGCTCCACTGGCGAACGATCTCGCACCACGGCCGGGGGTCGACGAGTTCGTCGGCGGCGACGCCGGCGAACGGGTCGGCGGTGACGTTGCGGATGCAGTTGCCCGAGGTCTGAATCGCGTGCATCTGCACGCCCGACAACAGCGACAGGATCTGCGGCACGTCTTCGAGCTTCGGCCAGTTGAGCTGCAGGTTCTGGCGCGTGCTGAAGTGGCCATAGCCGCGGTCGTAGCTGCGGGCGATGTGGGCCAGGGTGCGCAACTGCGTCGAGTTCAGGTTGCCGTAGGGCACGGCAATGCGCAGCATCGGCGCGTGGCGCTGGATGTAGAGGCCGTTCTGCAGGCGCAGCGGGCGGAATTCGTCCTCGCTGAGCTCGCCAGCCAGGTAGCGGCGGGTCTGGTCAGCGTACTGGGCGACGCGCTCGTCCACGATGCGCTGGTCGTATTCGTCGTATTGGTACATGTGCGTTCTCTCTGTCGTATTCGTGTTCGGGGCGGCGTCGTCGTGCGTCGCTCAGTGCGCTACCAGTTTGGCGCCGACCAGCACCAGCATCGCGGCGAGGATCGGGCGCAGGATGCGGTCGGGTACCTTGGTCGAGATGTGGCTGCCGAGCCAGATGCCGGGCAGCGAGCCGACCAGCAGGCTGCCAAGCAGGAACCAGTCGACGCTACCGAGCATCCAGTGGCCGATGCCGGCGACCGCGGTCAGCGGCACGGCGTGGGCGATGTCCGAGCCGACGATGCGCAGCGCGGGCATCGCCGGATAAAGAAAGAATAGTGCAGTGACGCCGAGCGCGCCGGCGCCCACCGACGAGATCGACACCAGCACGCCGAGGACCGCGCCGGTCAGGATGGTGAGGCGGGCGGTGCGCGCCGGGTCCGGCGCGCGGCCACCCGAGCGCGCCAGCGCGAAGGCCTGGATCTGCTTGCGGAAGATCAGCGCCACTGCGGTCAGCAGCAGCGCAACGCCGAGCGCCACCTTGATCAGGTGTGCGGCGCCGTCGATGCCGCCGGGTGCGAAGTAGCCGAGCAGCGCCAGCGTGATCGTCGCCGCGGGGAGGCTGCCGGTGGCGAGCAGGCGAGTGATCTTCCAGTCCACCGTGCCCTTGAGGCCATGCGCAAGGGTGCCGCCGGCCTTGGTGATCGCCGCGTACAGCAGGTCGGTGCCGACCGCCACCGAGGGGTGGATGCCGAACATCAGCACCAGCAGCGGCGTCATCAAGGAGCCGCCCCCCACGCCGGTGAGACCGACGATGGCACCGACTGCAAAACCGGCGATGGTGTAGGCGAAGTCCATGTAATGCGCTCCTGGATGGTGCGGTGCATCGTAAGGACTTCGTTTAAGTGCAAGAAGCGGTTTGAGGTTAGACTTTAAGAACTGATTGTTATATCGATGCCGCCATGAACCTGCAGCAACTGCGTTACGTGCATGAAGTCGCCCGCCGCGGGCTGAATGTGTCCGATGCCGCCGAGGCCTTGTTCACCTCGCAGCCGGGGGTGTCGAAGCAGATTCGCCTGCTCGAGACCGAACTCGGCATCGAGATCTTCACGCGCCACGGCAAGCGCCTGGTCGCGGTCACCGAGCCCGGGCGCGCGGTGCTGGCGATCGCCGAGCGCGTGCTGCGCGACCTCGACAACCTGCAGCAGGTGGGCGACGAGTTCGCCAACGAGGCGGTGGGCAGGCTGTCGATCGCCACCACCCACACCCAGGCGCGCTATGTGCTGCCGGATGTGATCCGCCGCTTCATGCAGCGCTACCCGCAGGTCAAGCTCGAGCTGCACCAGGGCAATCCGCGCCAGGTGTGCGAGATGGTGCTCGACGGCAGCGCCGACATCGCGATCGCCACCGAAGCCATCGCCGAGTACGACGACCTGGTGATGCTGCCCTGCTACCAGTGGAACCGCTGCGTGGTCGCCACTCCCCGCCATCCCATCCTGCAGGCCGCGCCGCTGACCCTGGAGGAGATCGCGCGCTATCCGCTGATCACCTACGACGACGCCTTCACCGGCCGTGGCCTGATCAACAAGGCCTTCCTCGGTCGCGGCCTCAAGCCCAAGGTGGTGCTGACCGCGATCGACTCGGACGTGATCAAGAAGTATGTGGAGATGGACCTGGGCATCGGCATCCTCGCGCGCATGGCCTACGATCCGGCGGAGGACCGCAAGCTGGGCATGATCGACGCCGCACACCTCTTCGAGTCGAGCACGACGCGCATCGGCTTGCGCCGCCGCGCCTGGTTGCGCGCCTATGTGTACGCCTTCATCGAGGGCTTCGCGCCCCATCTGTCGCGGCGCATCGTCGAGGCCGCACTCGTCGGCGGCGGTACCGACCCGGGATTGTGAGGCGGTTCAGCCGCGCTCGAACCAGCGCCGCAGCCGCGTCCCGCGCAGGCCGGCGCCGAGGCCGGCAATCAGGCGCACGCGCGCCTTGAGCGCATCGAGCGCGCCGGCGTCGAGCCAGTTGGCAGGCGCATCCGCGCGCTGCCTGCTGATGCCGCCGCCGCAGCGGCTGGCGAGTACCAGCGGCACCGAAGGCGGAAGCTCGTGCAGGGCCGGCAGCCAGGAATCGGGCAGGCTGGCGTTGCCGGGCAGGGCCAGCACCACGCCGGCGGTTCCGCCCACCAGGCTGGCGCCGGCGAGGGCACGCGCCAGCGCCGGCGAGCTGCCGGCGGCCACGGTGAGCAACTCGACGGGCGGCAGGGTGTGCAGTCCGGCGGGAAGTGCGATCCGGCTGTGACGCGCGGGGGCGAGCGCCTGCAGGGCTGCATCGCTGGCGAGCGTGGTGAGCGCGTCCGCGCTGGTGAAGGCGTCGATTGCCGAGGGGTGGCGCTTGCTCAGGCTCGCCGCGGGCAGGATGCGGTCGCCCAGCACGGCCAGCACGCCGGCACGCCCGGCCGCAGGTCGGCAGGCGAGCTCGACCGCCTGGTAGAGGTTGAGCGGGCCGTCGGCCGATAGCGCGCTGGCCGGGCGCATTGCCGCGGTCATCACCACCGGCTTGGTCGTGGCGATGCTGATATTCAGGAAGTAAGCCGTCTCTTCCAGCGTGTCGGTGCCATGGGTGATGACGATGCCGTCCACCGCCGGGTCATCCATCAGCGCCTGCACGCGGCGCGCCAGCGCGAGCCAGTGCTGGGGCGTCATGTCCTTGCTGTCGATGTTGAAGAGCTGTTCCGCCGACAAGCTGGCGAGGTGTCCGAGCTGCGGCACGGCAGCGATCAGGGCGTCGGCGCCGAGCTGGCCGGCGGTGTAGCCGCGGGTGTCGGTCGCCGAGGCGGCGGTGCCGGCGATCGTGCCGCCGGTGGCGATCAGGGCGATGCTGGGCTTGCGCATGGTGTGGAGTGGTTCGAAGCCAGGTTGGGTATGGGGTGGCGGTCGCGGGTGAGGTTCAGGTGGCGCTGCGGGCGCTGGTGTCGCGCAGCGCGACGATGCGGCGTTCGCGCTCCTGTTCGAGCAGGCGCATCGCGGCATCGGGTGGTACGCCGAGCGTCTCCAGCACCCAGCCGGTGAGCTTGAGGCTGGATTCCAGCGTCTCCGGCACCACCACCGAGGCGCCGGCCTCGCGCAACAGCAGCGCATGTTTCTCGTCGCGGGCGCGGGCGATGATGCGCATCATCGGCATCAGCCGGCGAATGCCCTGCACGGCATGGATCGCCGCCGCGGTGTGGTCCATGGTCAGCACCACCGCGCGCGCCCGGTCGATGCGCAGCTTGCGCAGCAGTTCGGGCCGGCTGGCATCGCCAAACACCAGCGGCACGCCGGCCTTGCGCTGGTGGGCGATGAGCTTGGCGTCGTTCTCGATGGCGACGAAGGCCACGCCCTGCTCGGCGAGCATCTGCCCCACCATCTGCCCGACCCGGCCGTAGCCGGCGATGATGACGTGACCGCCGAGCTCGCCGAGTTCGGTGTCGTCAGCGGCAGGCAGCGCGGCACGGCGGTCGATGCTGTCGCCCAGTCCTTGTCCGAGGCGGGCGATGATCGGTGCCGCCAGCATCGACACGCCGACCACGATCAGCATGAACTGCCCCACCTGGCGCTCGAGCAGGCCGAGGGTGAGCGCCATGCCGATGACGATGAAGGCGAATTCGCCGCCCTGGCCGAGCAGCAGCCCGCCTTCGGCCGAGCGCCCCCACGACAGCCCGAACACGCGCAGCAGCACGAAGATGATCGCCGCCTTCATCGCCAGCAGGCCAACGACCGAGAGCGGAATCCACAGCGGTTCGGCGAGCAGCGCGCGCAGGTCGATACCCATGCCCACCGACATGAAGAACAGGCCCATCAGCAGGCCCTTGAAGGGCTCGATGGTGATCTCGACCTCATGGCGGAACTCGGTCTCGGCGATGATCAGCCCGGCCAGCAGTGCCCCCAGCGCCATCGACAGCCCCGCCACCCAGGTCAGCGCGGCCACCCCGAGCGTGGTCAGCAGCGTGAGCGCGGTGAAGGTGTCGGGCTGCTTGTCGACCGCGATCTGGTGGAACAGCGGGCGCACCACGCGGCGCCCGACCAGGTAGATCAGCACTACGGTGAGCACGCCCTTCACCAGCGCGGTGCCGAGCAGGGCGGCGAAGCTGCCTTCGCCCGCGGCGGCGCCGAGGATGCTGATCAGCACCAGCAGCGGCACCACCGCGAGGTCCTGGAAGAGCAGGATCGCGAACGCCGACTGGCCGAGCGGCGTGCCCAGTTCCCGACGCTGGATCAGCAGCTGCATGACGATCGCGGTGGACGAAAAGGCCAGCACCACGCCTAGGATGACTGCGGCTTCGATGCTGTTGCCGAACCACAGCGCCAGCCCGCCGACCGCCGCTGCCGACAGCGCCACCTGCAGGCCGCCGAGCCCGAACACCAGCCGCCGCATCGACCACAGGCGCTCGACTGACATCTCCAGGCCGATCATGAACATCAGGAAGATGACGCCGAGCTCGGCGAGGAACTCGACGTCCTCCGGGCGGGCGAAGGTGAACCATGACAGCACCGGCCAGGTGCCGGCCAGCGAGGCGAGGCCGTAGGGCCCGAGCAGCACCCCGACCGACAGGAAGCCCAGTACTGCGTTGATGCGCAGGCGCGACAGCAGTGGCATGAGGACGCCGCTGAGCGCGAGGAAAAGGATGGTTTCCTTCAGGAACGGGAAGCTGCCGTGGGCGTCCATGCGGGCGTCTTCGATCGGGATATCCGTTCAGTCTACGCCTTGCCGCCTGCGGGTGTGGCGCTCGCGCCGCCCTCCTTGAGCACGACTTCTGCGCCGGCGGCAGCTTCTTCCTGCTGTTGCAGCAGCCACATCTGCGCGTAGGCACCACCTTGCGCCAGCAGCGGCGTGTGGCGGCCGCGCTCCACGATGCGGCCCTTGTCGAGCACGATGATCTCGTCCGCATCCATGATCGTCGATAGGCGGTGGGCAATGACCAGCGCGGTGCGGCCCTGCGCGGCACGCTCGATCTGCGCCTGGATGGCCTTCTCGGTTTTCGAGTCCAGTGCCGAGGTCGCTTCGTCGAAGATCAGGATGGCCGGGTTCTTCAGCAGCGCGCGCGCGATCGCGACGCGCTGCTTTTCGCCGCCGGATAGCTTCAGCCCGCGCTCGCCGACGCGGGTCTCGTAGCCTTCCGGCAACTGGCGGATGAAGTCCTCCAGCTGCGCAGCGTGTGCGGCGGCCTGGACCTCCTCGCGGCTGGCCGTGGGGCGGCCGTACTGGATGTTGTAGTACAGCGTGTCGTTGAACAGCACCGTGTCCTGCGGGACGATGCCGATCGCCGCGCGCAGGCTGTCCTGGGTGAGGCTGCGCAGGTCGTGGCCGTTGATGCGCAACGCGCCGCCCTGCACGTCGTAGAAGCGGTAGAGCAGGCGGGCGAGCGTCGATTTGCCCGAGCCGGAGTGGCCGACCACCGCCACCGTGCTGCCGGCGGGAATCTCGAAGTCGACGTCGAACAGGATCGGGCGCTTGGCGTCGTAGGCGAAGCTGACGTGCTCGAAGCGCACGCTCGCCGGACCGGCGGGCAGGGGATGGGCGTCGGCCGCGTCGGCGATCTCGCGATGGGTGTGCATCAGGCCGAACATGCGCTCGATGTCGGTGAGCGACTGGCGGATCTCGCGGTACAGCACGCCGAGGAAGTTGAGCGGGATGTAAAGCTGGATCATGAAGGCGTTGACCAGCACGATGTCGCCGATCGTCATCTCGCCGCTGGCGACGCGGTCGGCCGCCTGCCACATCATCGCGGTGACCGCGACCGCGATGATCGCCGCCTGGCCGACGTTGAGCGCCGACAGCGAGTACTGGTTGGTGACCTGGGCTCGGGTCCACTTCTGCAACTGCTCGTCGTAGCGCCGCGCCTCGAACTCCTCGTTGTTGAAGTACTTGACCGTCTCGTAGTTGATCAGGCTGTCGATCGCGCGCGCGTTGGCCGCCGAGTCGAGTTCGTTGGCCTCGCGGCGCAGTGCGGTGCGCCAGTTGGTCACCTTGACGGTGAACACGATGTAGATCGTCAGCGCGGCGAGCGTGATCAGCGCGAAAACCGCGTCGTACTGCACCAGCAGGATGCCGATCACCATGCCGATCTCGATCAGCGTCGGCAGGATGGAATACAGCGTGTAGCTGATCAATGAGCCGATCGAGCGCGTGCCGCGCTCGATGTCGCGGGTGAGGCCGCCGGTCTGGCGCTCGAGGTGGAAGCGCAGCGACAGCGCGTGCAGATGACGGAATACGCGCAGCGAGATCTCGCGCACCGCTTGCTGGGTCACGCGCGCGAACACCACCTCACGCAGTTCGGTCAGCAGCGAGGTCGAGAAGCGCAGCGCGCCATAGGCCAGCAGCAGCGCCGCCGGCACCACGATGAAGGCCTGGGCGGGCGTGATCGTGAGGTCGTCGATGAGGTGCTTGAACACGATCGGCACCGTGACGTTGGCGCCCTTGGCGGCGACCAGGCAGGCCAGCGCAAACAGCACGCGGCCCTTGTAGGCCCAGATGAAGGGGAACAGGCTTTTCAGCGTCTGCCAGTCATGGCGCTGGGTCGGCTCGGGGGCGGGCAGGGCGGCGGCGGGGGCGCGTCTCATCGGGTGTCTGCTGGGGCGGGGAGGCGCCCGATTCTGTTGTGGCATCTGCGGCGAGTCAAACGAAGCGCGAACACCGTTGTTAGTACGGTAGGTGTGCAGCCGGTTTGTGATCAGTTCGCCTTGACAGGCAATAAGGGAAACGTATGATTGAAACAAACGTTTGAATTGATTGCCTGATGCCTGCACCTCCGCTTGCTGCGCCCCTGGATACGCGCGACCGCATCCTCGATGCGGCCGAACGCCTTTTCGTCGAACATGGTTTCGATGGCACCTCGATGCGCATGATCACCAGCGCGGCGAGCGCAAATCTCGCGGCAGTCAATTACCACTTCGGCACCAAGGATGCGCTGGTGCAGGCGGTGTTCCGCCGCCGGCTCACCGCGCTGAACCAGCAGCGTGCTGCCGAGCTCGGTCGGCTCGAGGCCGAGGCCGGCGGCGCGCCGATCAAGCCGAGCCGCATCGTCGAGGCCTTCTTCGGCACCGCGCTGCGCATGGCGGCCGACACCGAGCACGGTGGACGCACCTTCATGCGTCTGCTCGCCCGCACGTACACCGAGCCCAACGCCTTCGTGCGCGAGTTCCTCGCCGAGGACTATGCCGAGGTGATGGATCGCTACCTCGATGCGCTTTTTGCCGCCCTGCCCGACGTGCCGCGCGCCGAGATCCTGTGGCGCTTCCACTTCATGACCGGGGCGATGGCGTTCGCGATTTCGGGCCTGGGTGGCCTGCACGAACTCGCCGACCTGTCCGCGGCTGACGACGACCCGCAGCGCCTGCTGCCGCGCTTGATGAGCTTCCTGCTCGGCGGGTTGCGCGCGCCATTACCGGGTGGGGCGCTGCCTGCCGCCACCGATTGATTTGGACCGGCCGGCGTGACGCTCGTCGCGCGGTCGCGAAAAGGAGCTGACGATGATCTGGATTGTGCTGGTTTCCCTTCTTCCCCTGGCGGGCGCGCTCGCATACCGGCGATCGCCTCTTCTTTCCTGGCTGGTGGCGGGGCTGGCGTGGCTGGTGGCTGTGGGGTGGGCGGGTAGCTGGGGGTTCGGGTGGACGCTGCTGGCGATGCTGGTGTTCGGCGGTGCGATGGCGGTGTTCTTGAGGGATTCGGTGCGCCGCGGCCAGGTCACCGCGCCGATCTTCCAGGCTTTCCGCGCCGCGCTGCCTACCATGTCGCAGACTGAAAAGGATGCCCTCGAGGCCGGCACCGTGTGGTGGGAAGGCGAGCTCTTCGCCGGCAAACCCGACTGGAAGAAGCTGCAGGCCTACCCCTGGCCCAGGCTCACGCCCGAGGAACAGTCCTTCCTCGACAACGAGACCGACGAGCTCTGCCGCCTGACGCACGACTGGGAGTGCACCCAGCAGGGCGACATGCCCGCCGCGGTCTGGCAGTACATCAAGGCCAAGGGCTTCCTCGGCATGATCATCCCCAGGGAATACGGCGGGAAGGGCTTCTCGGCCTATGCGCACTCCCAGGTCATCACCAAGCTGTCGACGCGTTCGTCGGCCCCGGCGGTCACCGTGATGGTGCCCAACTCGCTCGGCCCGGCCGAGCTGCTGCTGCATTACGGTACGCCCGAGCAGAAACAGCATTACCTGCCGCGCCTGGCCTGCGGCGCGGAGATCCCCGCGTTCGCGCTCACCAGCCCGTGGGCGGGTTCGGATGCCGCCTCCATCCCCGATGCCGGTGTGGTGTGCAAGGGCGAGTGGAACGGCGAGGAAGTGCTCGGCATGCGGGTGAACTTCAACAAGCGCTACATCACGCTCGCGCCGGTGTGCACCGTGTTCGGCCTCGCCTTCCACCTCTACGATCCCGAGCGCCTGCTCGGCGGTGATGAAGTGCTCGGCATCACCTGCGCACTGATCCCGCACGACCACCCGGGGGTGGACATCGGTCGTCGCCACCTCCCGCTCAACGCCGCCTGGATGAACGGTCCGGTGCGCGGCGAGGACGTGTTCATGCCGCTCGACTTCATCATCGGCGGGCCGAGGATGGCAGGCCAGGGCTGGCGCATGCTGATGGAGTGCCTCGCAGCCGGGCGCAGCATCTCGCTGCCCGGCTCCAACACCGGCATGCAGAAGATGGTCGCGCGCGCCGTCGGTGCCTATGCCGGCGTGCGCTACCAGTTCAAGACCGCGATCGGGCGCTTCGAGGGCGTGGAGGAGGCGCTCACCCGCATCGGCGCCAACACCTACCTGAGCGACGCCGCGCGCGTGATGACCGCCGGCGCGATCGACCTCGGCGAGAAGCCCTCGGTGGTGTCGGCGATCGTCAAGTACCACGTCACCGAGCGCGCCCGCCAGACGGTGAACGACGGCATGGACGTGATCGGCGGCAAGGGCATCTGCCTCGGCCCGCAGAACTTCCTCGGCCGTGCCTACCAGCAGATCCCGGTCGGCATCACGGTGGAAGGCGCCAACATCCTCACCCGCAGCCTGATCCTGTTCGGCCAGGGCGCGATCCGCTGCCATCCCTATGTGCTCAAGGAAATGCACGCCGCGCAGCAGGGCGACCTCGATGCCTTCGACAAGGCGCTGTGGGGGCACGTCGGGTACGCCGTGTCGAACGCGGCGCGCGCGCTGATCATGGGCCTCACCGGCTCGCACTTCGTCACCGTGCCCGAGGGCGTGGCGCCGGAAACCCGGCGCTACTACCAGCAGCTCACCCGCTTCTCGGCCGCGTTCGCCTTCATCGCCGACATCTCCATGGGCACCATGGGCGGGGCCCTGAAGCGCAAGGAAAAGCTCTCCGCGCGGCTGGGCGACATCCTGTCGCTAATGTATCTGGCCACCGCCACGCTCAAGCGCTTCGAGTCCGAAGGCCGCCACGTCGCCGACGCGCCGCTGATGCACTGGGCGATCTGGGACTGCATGTTCCGCATCCAGCAGGCCTTCGAGGGCGTGATCGCCAACTTCCCCAACAAGCTCGTCGCCTTCGTGTTGCGCCGCGTGATCGTGTTCCCGCTCGGCCGGCCCTATGTCGTGCCCTCGGACAGGCTCGGCCACCAGGTCGCCGCGCTGCTGCTCGAGCCCTCGCCGACGCGTGACCGCCTGACCTCAGACGTGCATCTGCCCACCGACGTCGAGGAGCCGGCCGGCGCGCTCGAGGCCGCGCTCGTCGCCACGATCGAGGCCGACCCGGTCGAGGCCAAGCTCAAGGATGCCCGCCGCCAGGGGCGCTTCGATCCCAAGGTGCTGACCTCGGGCGACGTCGACGAGATCTGGCGTCTTGCGCGCGATGCCGGCGTGATCAGCGCGCAGGAATACGCATTGGTCGAGCGCCGCAACGCGCTGCGCGACAAGGTGATCCGGGTCGATGACTTCCCCTACGACTTCGGTCTCAAGTCGGTGATGCGCAAGCTGCACGGGCATTCTCCGGCGCAGGACACGGCCCATGACAAGGTCGAGGTCGCGGAATGAGCAGGACCGTCTACATCGTCGATGGCGCACGCACCCCCTTTCTGAAGGCGAGGAACGCCCCCGGCCCCTTCACCGCGTCCGATCTCGCCACCGCTGCGGGCAGCGCGCTGCTGATGCGCCAGCCCTTCGCGCCCGACCAACTCGACGAGGTCATCCTCGGCTGCGCCAGCCCCTCGCCGGACGAGGTGAACATCGGCCGCGTGGTTGCGCTGCGTCTGGGTTGCGGGAACAAGGTGCCGGGGTGGACCGTGATGCGCAACTGTGCCTCGGGCATGCAGGCGCTCGATTCGGCGATCGCCAACATCCAGTGCGGGCGCAGCCAGCTCGTGCTCGCCGGCGGCGTCGATGCGCTCTCGCATGCGCCGCTGCTGTTCTCCGAGAAGATGGTTCGCTGGCTTGCGGGCTGGTACGCGGCCCGTACCACCGGCGCCAGGCTGGCAATGCTCAAGTCCTTCCGCCTCGGTCATCTTGCCCCGGTGATCGGCATCATGAAGGGCCTCACCGACCCGATCGTCGGCCAACTGATGGGCCAGACCGCAGAGAACCTCGCGTGGAAGTTCGGCATCACGCGTGAAGACATGGACGCCTTCGCGGTCGAGAGCCACCGCCGCGTGTGCGCCGGGCAGGACGCCGGGCATTACGCCGACGAGATCGTGCCGCTGATCGACCGCGACGGTCAGGTGTATGCCGCCGACGACGGCGTGCGCCGCGACTCCTCGATGGCCAACCTCGCCAAGTTGAAGCCCTTCTTCGACAAGAAATACGGCCGCGTCACCCCGGGCAACAGCTCGCAGATCACCGACGGCGCGGCGTGGCTGGTGCTGGCCTCGGAAGAGGCGGTCGAGCGCCACGGCCTGCAGCCGCTCGGGCGCATCACCGACAGCCAGTGGGCGGGCCTCGCGCCCGACCAGATGGGGCTGGGCCCGGTGCACGCCGCGATGCCGATCCTGCAACGTCATGGCCTGGCGCCGAACGACCTCGACGCCTGGGAACTCAACGAAGCCTTCGCCGCCCAGGTCATCGCCTGCCTGCGCGCCTTTGAGGACGACGCCTACTGCCGCGCGCACTTCGGTGTGGATGCGCCGGGCGCGCCCGACATGTCGCGTCTCAACGTCGATGGCGGCGCGATCGCCCTTGGCCATCCAGTGGGCGCGAGCGGTGCGCGCATCGTGCTGCATCTGCTCGAGGTGCTGCGCCGCAAGGGCGGCGGGCGCGGGTTGGCGTCGATCTGCATCGGCGGCGGACAGGGCGGGGCGATGCTGGTGGAGACGGTGTGATGAGCGCGAACATGCAACAGGACTGGAAGCACTGGCGCCTGCGCCGTGAAGAGACCGGCCTGGCCTGGCTGGACCTGGACAAGGCGGACGCCACCGCCAACGTGCTGTCGTCCGCGGTGATGAGCGAATTCGCCCAGGTGCTCGATGCCCTCGACGCGGCGCCGCCGCAGGCGCTGGTGATCGCCTCGGCCAAGCCCGCCGGCTTCATCGCCGGCGCGGACATCGAGGAATTCTCCCGGCTGGATTCGGCGCTCGCCGCGCGCGCGCTGGTCGAGCGTGGCTGGAAGCTGTTCAACCGCCTCGCCTCCGTTTCCTACCCCACGCTGGCGCTGATCCGCGGCCACTGCCTCGGCGGTGGCCTGGAGCTTGCGCTCGCCTGCCGTTACCGCATCGTGGTCGATGAGCCGGGCACCAAGCTCGCACTCCCCGAAGTCATGCTGGGCATCGTCCCCGGCTGGGGCGGCATGCTGCGCCTGCCGAACCTGATCGGCCCGGCCGCAGCGCTCGACCTGATGCTGACCGGCAAGAGCGTCGATGCGAAGAAGGCGAAGCGCCTCGGGCTGGCCGACGACTGCGTGCCGGCGCGGGTGATGGAATCGGCCGCGCGCATCGTGGCGCTCGGCGGCAAGCCCGGCAGACGACTGCCGGCGCGGGAATGCGCCACGCGCTGGGCGATGAACGGCCCGCTGCGCAGCATCGTCGCCGACAGGGCCCGCGCACAGGTCGCGCGCAAGGTCAGCCGCGGCAACTATCCGGCGCCGTTCGCCATCGTCGACATCTGGGAAAACTACGGCGGCAACGCGCTCGAGGTGCCGGCGGGCGATCCGTCCGCGCTCGACACCATCTTCACCTCGCCCACCGCGCGCAACCTGGTACGCGTCTTCCACCTGCAGGAACGCCTCAAGGCCTTCGGCAAGGACAGTGACTTCGCGCCGCGCCACGTGCATGTGGTCGGCGCCGGCGTGATGGGCGGCGACATTGCCGCGGTGTGTGCGCTGCGCGGCATGACGGTGACGCTGCAGGACCAGTCGGTCGAGCGCATCGCGCCCGCGATCGCCCGCGCCGCCAAGCTGTTCGAACGCCGCCACAAGGGCGACGCGCGGCAGGTGCGCTTCACCCTCGACCGCCTGATCCCCGACCCACAGGGCCAGGGCGTGGCGCGCGCCGACGTGATCATCGAGGCGATCTTCGAGAACCTGGACGCGAAGCGCGAGTTGTTCGCCGACCTTGAAGCACGTGCCAAGCCCGACGCAGTGCTCGCCACCAACACCTCCAGCCTGCGCCTGGAAGACATCGCCACCGCATTGAAGGACCCGTCGCGCCTGGTCGGCATCCACTTCTTCAACCCGGTGCCGATGCTGCCGCTGGTCGAGGTGGTGCAGGGCGAGGCCACCGACCCCGAGGTGCTGCGCCGCGCCACCGGCTTCGTGCGCCGCATCGACAAGCTGGCGCTGCCGGTCAGGAGCGCGCCCGGCTTCCTGGTCAACGCCGTGCTCGGCCCCTACATGCTCGAGGCGCTGCGCTGCGTCGAGGAAGGCATTGCGCCCGAGACGGTGGATGGCGCGCTGGTCGAATTCGGCATGCCGATGGGGCCGGTGGAACTGGTCGATACCGTGGGGCTGGACATTGCGGTGGCCGCGGGCAAGGCGCTCGCGGGCGAGGGCGCCGAGCCGCCCGCGCGGCTGCTGAAGCTTGTCGGTGAGGGCAAGCTCGGACGCAAGACTGGCGAGGGTTATTTCCGCTGGGTGGATGGCAAGGCGGTCAAGGGGGAAGGCAGGGACGCTGCCAAGGGTGGGCTGATCGGCGGGCTATTGAGTAGGCTGCGGGGCAAGCGCGCGTCGGCGGCCCCGCCGTCCATCCCCGCCGGCCTTGCCGAGCGCGTGCTCGCGCCCCTTCTGGCCGCGACCCGGCGTTGCGTCGCGCAGGGCGTGGTTGGCGATGCGGATCTGGCCGATGCCGGCGTGATCTTCGGCACCGGTTTCGCGCCGCATACGGGCGGTCCGTTGAACTATTGCGAGAGCAAGGGAAAACCCGACTAGGAACCCCCCAGCGAGGTGGCGGATGGTGCGGACATCATAGGTGACTCGCATGTACGGCCACCTTGCTGCGAGAGATGGCGACCGCAGCCGGGAATGCAGGATGGTTTGCAGCAATCAGTCGCACCCCCCAGGGCGCCGGGGTGCAGATTTCGACATCAGGTGCCAGGCACGCCACCGGGAGAAACCCGGGGCTTTTTTGATCGTAGAGAGGAGACCCGAAATGCAGAAAACCCTGATCGCCCGCGTGCTGCCCGCAGCATTGCTGGCCCTTGCAAGCGGCGGCGCCTCGGCCGCCGGCTTTCAGTTGCTGGAGCAGAACGCCAGTGGCATCGGCAACGCCTACGCCGGTTCGGCAGCGGTGGCCGAGAACGCCAGCACGATCTTCTTCAACCCGGCCGGCATGACGCAGTTGCAGGCGCGCGAGGTGTCGGCGGGTCTGTCGCTGGTACGGCCGAGTTTCAAATTTACGGATCAGGGTTCGAGTGCAGGCGCGCTTGCGGGTGGAGCGCAGGACGCCGGTGATTGGGCGGCGCTGCCGAATGCCTACCTGTCGTGGGCGCTGAACAAGGATCTGTACGTTGGCGTCGGCATGGGGGCGCCGTTTGGTTTGATCACCGAATACAACCGCGACTGGATTGGCTCGGCGCACTCGATCAAGTTCGACATCAAGACGATCAATATCAACCCGTCGATTGCGTGGCGGGTCAATGAGAAGGTTTCGCTGGGTTTCGGCGTGAACTGGCAGCGCATGGAGGCGGAGTACGTTCGGCGCGCGGGAATAATTACGACTCCGCTGCCACTTGCTTCAACGTTTGCGACCCTCGACGCAGATGATGATTCGTGGGGTTGGAACGTTGGCGCCCTCTTTACTCTGTCCGACGCGACCAAAGTCGGGGTCTCATATCGTTCGAAGATCAAGCATGAGTTGAAGGGGACCTTGGAGTTCAGTGGCACGGCTGCAAACCTGCATCCCTTGACTACCGGTGTGAGCGCAGCTGCAGATGTGGAACTTCCGGATACTTTCATCCTGAGCCTGTCGCACAAGCTCGACTCCCGCTGGGAATTGCTGGGGGATGTGTCCTGGACGGGCTGGAGCAGTGTCGACAAGGTTGACATCATGCGGACCTCCGGGCTGTTGCTTGGCACCCCGCTCGAGAAAGCGCAGACCCTGGATACCGACTTCCAGGACACTTGGCGCGTCGCCCTCGGCGCGAACTACCAACTCAACGACGCCTGGAAGCTGAAGTTCGGTGTGGCCTTCGACGAGACGCCGGTCAAGAACGCCGAGAAGCGCCTGACCTCGCTGCCCGATAACGACCGAATCTGGTTCTCCCTCGGCGGTCAGTGGAAACCCAACAAGGGCTCCGCGATCGATATGGGCGTCTCGTATCTGCATGTGGAAGACACAAAGATCAACAACGGCAGTGCCAGTGATCCCAGCAAGGGCCTCGTCAAGGGCGAATACGATTCCAGCGTCTGGATCCTTGGAGCACAGTACTCGATGTCGTTCTGAACGACGCTTCATCCGTGGCCCGCGCTCCTGGCGGCGCGGGCCGTTTTGATTGCTGCCGATCGCCGGGCGTAACCTGAAAGCCATGCGCGCACGGGACGCGTGTCTGCGCACGCCTGTGCTTGCGTCTTGTACTTTCCCGCTATCAGGAGAACCGCATGAGCCGTCTCATCATCCGTAAAGTCGCCGTCCTCGGCGCCGGGGTCATGGGGGCGCAGATCGCTGCCCATTGCGCCAACGCCGACGTGCCGGTGATCCTGTTCGATCTGCCGGCGCAGGAAGGCGACCCTAACGGCATCGCCAGCAAGGCCGTCGCCGGCATGAAGAAGCTCGATCCGGCGCCGTTCGCGGCCAAGGATCGGGCGCAGTACATCGAGCTCGCCAATTACGGCAGCGACCTCGCGCGCCTCGGCGAGTGCGAGCTCGTGATCGAGGCGATCGCCGAGAAGATGGAGTGGAAGCTCGACCTCTACGCCAAGGTCGCGCCGCACCTGAAGGCGGGCGCGATCTTCGCTTCCAACACCTCCGGCCTGTCGATCGAGGCGCTCGCCGCCGGCATGCCGGCCGATCGCCGCAGCCAGTTCTGCGGCATCCACTTCTTCAATCCGCCGCGCTACATGCCGCTGGTGGAGCTGATCCCCACCGCTGCCACCGACGCGGCGCTGCTCGATGGCCTCGAAGCCTGGCTGGTCACGCGCCTGGGCAAGAGCATCGTGCGCGCCAAGGACACGCCCAACTTCGTCGCCAACCGCGTCGGCGTGTTCTCCATCCTCGCCGTGCTGCACCACACGCAGCGCCTGGGCCTGGCGTTCGACGAGGTCGACCTGCTCACCGGCCCGCGCATCGGCCGCCCCAAGAGCGCGACCTTCCGCACCGCCGACGTGGTCGGGCTCGATACCCTGGTGCATGTGCTCGGCACGATGCAGGCCACGCTGGGCAGCGGCGACCACGCCGACCCGTGGGCGGCGCATTTCCGCACGCCCGAATGGCTGCAGGCGCTGGTTGCCAAGGGGGCACTCGGGCAGAAGACCAAGTGCGGCATCTACCGCAAGCAGGGCCGGCAGATCCAGGTGCTCGACCTGCACCTGCAGGACTACCGCGACAGCGGTGGCGAGGTCTTCCCGGATATCGAGGACATCCTCAAGCTGAAGAACCCGGTGGAGAAGTTCGCCCAGCTCGCCGCACACCCGCATCCGCAGGCGCAGTTCCTGTGGGCGATCTTCCGCGACGTGTTCCATTATTGCGCGGTGCATCTGGCCGACATCGCCGACAACGCACGCGACATCGACCTGGCGATGCGCTGGGGCTTCGGCTGGACGCAGGGGCCGTTCGAGACCTGGCAGGCGGCGGGCTGGCAAGCGGTGGCGGAGATGATCCGCGACGACATCGCCCACGGCCGCGCCATGTCCGACGTGGCGTTGCCGGCCTGGGTGTTCGAGCGCGAGGGCGTGCATGCGCCGGCAGGTTCGTACAGCGCCGCCGAGAACGCCTTGAAGCCGCGCGCCCCGCTGGCGGTCTATCAGCGCCAGCTGTATCCCGACCGCGTGCTCGGCGAGGCGGCGGACGATCGCGGCGAGACGCTGTGGGACAACGCCGGCGTGCGCCTGTGGCGGCGCGCCGACCAGGATGCGCGCATCGGTATCGTGTCGATCACATCGAAGATGCACGCGATCGGCGACGAGGTGATGGACGGCCTGCTCGAGGCGATCGCGCGTGCCGAGACGGACCTCGACGGGCTGGTGATCTGGCAGCCGGCGCCGTTCGCGGTCGGCGCCAACCTGCAGCAGGTGAGCGAGGCCTGCCGTGCCGGGCAGTTCGATCTGCTCGAAAAGATGGTTGCCAAATTCCAGCGCACCTCGATGACGATCAAGCACGCGCAGATTCCCGTGGTGGCTGCGGTGCAGGGCATGGCGCTCGGCGGCGGTTGCGAGTTCGTGATGCATGCGGCGCACCGCGTGTTCGCGCTCGAGAGCTACGTCGGCCTGGTGGAGGCGGGCGTGGGCCTGATTCCGGCGGGCGGCGGCAGCAAGGAGTTCGCGCTGCAGGCGCACAACCTGGCGCAGCGGGCCGCGGGCGGCGACGTGTTCCCGTACATCCAGACCGCGTTCCAGACCATCGCCATGGCGACCGTGGCGAAGAGTGCGCTGGAGGCGGTGCAGCTCGGCTTCGGCCGCGCGGGCGACGACGTGGTTTTCAACGCCAACGAGATCCTCCACGCCGCGATTCGGCGCGCTCGGGCGATGGTCGAGTCGGCGTGGCGGCCGGCGCTGGTGAACCCGCAGGTCACCGTGGCCGGGCGCAACGGCATCGCCACCTGCGAAATGATGCTGGTGAACATGGCCGAGGGCGGCTTCATCTCGACGCACGACTACCGCGTCGCCAAGGCCGCCGCCACCGCGCTGTGCGGCGGCGAGGTCGACACCAACCGGCGCGTGAGTGAGCAATGGATCCTGGACGTCGAGCGCGCCCAGTTCATCGACCTGCTCAAGACCGAGAAGACCCAGCAGCGCATCGCGCACATGCTCGAAACCGGCAAGCCGCTGCGCAACTGAGGGAGAACGAGACCATGAGCAAGCAGATTGAGGATGCCTACATCGTCGCCGCGGTGCGCACCCCGGTGGCCCGGCGCAACGGCGCCTTCCGCCACGTTCGCCCCGACGACATGCTGGCGAAGGTGCTGCGCGATGTCGTGGCCAAGGTGCCGAACCTCGACGCCAGCGAGATCGGCGACGTCATCGCCGGCTGCGCGATGCCCGAGGCCGAGCAGGGCATGAACGTGGCGCGCATCGGCCTGCTGCTGGGCGGGCTGCCCGATGGCGTGCCCGGCATCACCATCAACCGCTTCTGCGCCTCCGGCCTGCAGGCGGTGGCCGACGCCGCCAGCCGCATCCGCCTCGGCGAGGCCGACGTGATGATCGCCGCCGGCACCGAGAGCATGAGCGCGATGCCGCAGATCATGGGCAACAAGGTCAGCCTCAACCCCGAGATATTCGCGCGCGCCGAGAACCTCTCCATCGCCTACGGCATGGGCCTCACCGCCGAGAAGGTCGCGCAGCAGTGGAAGGTGAGCCGCGAGGACCAGGACGCGTTCGCGCTCGAGTCGCACCGCCGCGCCTGCGCCGCGATCGCGGCCGGCCACTTTGCCGACGAGATCGCCCCCTATGCGGTGAAGTCCTACGCCCCGGGCGCGGACGGAACCGTGCGCATCAGCGAGCGCCTGGTCGAGCACGACGAGGGACCGCGTGCCGACGCCTCGGTCGACTCGCTTGCCAGGCTCAAGCCGGTGTTCGCCGCGCGCGGCTCGGTCACCGCCGGCAACAGCTCGCAGATGTCCGACGGCGCCGCGGCGGTGTTGCTGATGAGCGCGGCCGCGGTGAAGCGCTACGACGTCAAGCCGATCGCGCGCTTTGCCAGCTTCGCGGTGGCTGGTGTGCCCCCGGAGGTGATGGGCATCGGCCCGGTGGAGGCGATCCCGCGTGCGCTCGCGCGTGCCGGCGTGCGGCTGGCCGACGTCGGCTGGACCGAACTCAACGAAGCCTTCGCCGCGCAGGCACTGGCGGTGATGCGTCAGCTCGACATGGACCCGGCGCGGGTGAATCCCCTTGGCGGTGCGATCGCGCTCGGTCATCCGCTCGGTGCCACCGGGGCAATCCGCAGCGCGACGCTGATGGCGGCGATGCAGCGTGACCCGGGACTGCGCTGGGGCTTGATAAGCATGTGCATCGGTACCGGCATGGGGGCGGCGGGGCTGTTCGAGCGTGTTTGAAGGGCTTCTTTGCCGCGAGCTGAGCGTCAGCTTGCGGCAGGCTCGAAATGTGCGGGCGCGGACCCACGCTCTTTCGCGACCGCCGTCCGGGCTGCCGATGGTGCGTTGCGGTATGAAATTGGGATGATCGGGCGCGGTGCTGCAGGGGCCGCTGCGTGTTGTGGATTTCACGTAGCCGGCGCGCTACGGGTATCTCCGGCGTGATCATCGAGTAACAATCTTTTATAATCCGCGCGTTTATCGACGCGGGAGCGCCCCGGCGTCCGGCCGTCGAGGCGGTTGCGGATGCACCTTCGGCGAACCCGTTCACTCTGTGGAATCTACGGGCGAGAGGCGCATGATTAGAATCAAACGCGGTCTGGACCTGCCCATCACCGGCGCTCCGGAGCAGCGCATCCAGGCTGGACGGCCGGTGCGCAGCGTGGCCGTCATCGGTTTCGACTACCACGGCATGAAGCCGACGATGGCGGTCCAGGTGGGCGACCGGGTCAAGCTCGGACAGGTCCTGTTCTCCGACAAGAAGACGCCGGGTGTGGTATTCACCGCCCCGGGCGCGGGCACGGTCAGCGCAATCCACCGCGGCGAGCAGCGCGTGCTGCAGTCGGTGGTGATCGACCTCGACGGCGACGATGCGGTCGAGTTCGCGCGCTACACCGACGCTGAAATCGACCGCCTCGACGAGCAGCAGGTGCGCGCCAACCTGATCGACTCGGGGTTGTGGGTCGCGCTGCGCACGCGTCCCTTCAGCAAGGTGCCGGCGATCGATGGGCGTCCGCATTCGATCTTCGTCACTGCGATGGACACCCATCCGCTGGCGGCCGACCCGGTGGTCGTCATCGCCGAGCACAAGGAAGACTTCGCCCGCGGCCTGCGCGTGCTTGCGCGCATCGCGCCGGTGGTGGTCTGCCACGCGGACGGCACCCAGATGCCGTGCGCCGGGTTGGCCAACGTGCGTGCCGAGACCTTTGCCGGCCCTCATCCCGCGGGCCTGGCCGGCACCCACATCCATTTCCTCGACCCGGTCGGTGGCGACAGGTCGGTATGGTCGCTCAGCTATCAGGACGCGATTGCGATCGGCAAGCTGTTTGCCACCGGGCGGCTGTGGACCGAGCGCGTGGTCGCCATCGGCGGACCGATGGTGGACAAGCCGCGCCTGGTTCGCACGCGCCTGGGCGCCAACCTCGACGAACTGACCGCCGGCGAACTCAAGGGCGGCAAGAAGGTGCGCGTGATCTCGGGTTCGGTGTTCGGCGGGCGCAGCGCACGCGGGGCGTGCGCCTTTCTTGGTCGCTACCACTTGCAGGTCTCGTGCCTGGAAGAGGGCACGGAGCGCGAGGTGCTGCACTACCTGCGCGCAGGGGCGAACAAGCATTCGGTGATGAATCTCTACATCTCCAGGCTCTCGCCCGGCCGGCTCTTCGACTTCACCACCTCCACCAACGGCAGCCCGCGCGCGATGGTGCCGATCGGCAACTACGAAGAAGTGATGCCGCTCGACATCCTGCCCACGCAACTGCTGCGGTCGCTGATCGTCGGCGACACCGAGATGGCGCAGAAACTCGGCTGCCTCGAGCTTGACGAGGAAGACCTGGCGCTGTGCACCTACGTGTGCGCCGGCAAGTACGAATACGGTCCCATCCTGCGGGATAACCTCACGCGCATCGAGAAGGAGGGTTGAACATGGGGCTGCGCTCCTGGCTCGACAGCATCGAGCACCATTTCGAAAAGGGCGGCAAGCACGAGAAGTTCTACGCCTTGTACGAAGCCGTCGACACCGCGCTGTTCAAGCCCGGCAGTGTCACCCGCACCACCGCTCACGTGCGCGACGGTCTCGACCTCAAGCGCATGATGATCACGGTGTGGTTGTGCACCTTCCCGGCCATGTTCTTCGGCATGTGGAACGTCGGTTATCAGGCCAACACCATCCTCGCCGGCAGTGCCGAGCTGATGGCGGCACAGGAAGGCTGGCGTATCGGCCTCATCGGCGCGTTCGCCGGCTTCGACCCCGGCAGCCTGTGGGACAACTTCCTCCACGGCGCAGCCTACTTCCTGCCGATCTACCTGACGACCTTCATCGTCGGCGGGTTCTGGGAAGTCCTGTTCGCCTCGATCCGCAAGCACGAGGTCAACGAAGGCTTCTTCGTCACCTCGGTGCTGTTCGCGCTGACCCTGCCGCCCGACATTCCGCTGTGGCAGGTCGCGCTCGGCATCAGCTTCGGCGTGGTGATCGCGAAGGAGGTCTTCGGAGGTACGGGCAAGAACTTCCTGAATCCGGCGCTCGCTGGCCGTGCCTTCCTGTACTTCGCCTATCCGGCGCAGATCTCGGGCGACGCGGTGTGGACCGCGGTCGATGGCTATACCGGCGCGACCATGCTGTCGCTCGGCGCAGCCGGCGGCATCGAAGCCGTGGCCGGTGCAGGCATCGACTGGATGAGCGCCTTCCTCGGCACGGTGCATGGCTCGATCGGCGAGACCAGCACGCTCGCCATCCTCATCGGCGGCGGCGTGCTGCTGGTGATGAAGATCGCGTCGTGGCGGATCGTCGCTGGGGTCTTCCTCGGCATGGTCGGCACCAGCCTGCTGTTCAACGCGATCGGTTCGGACACCAACCCGATGTTCGCCGTGCCCTGGCACTGGCACCTGGTGATGGGCGGCTTCGCCTTCGGCATGATGTTCATGGCCACCGACCCGGTGTCGGCGTCGATGACCAACACCGGCAAGTGGATCTTCGGTGCGCTCGTCGGTCTCATGACCGTGCTGGTGCGCGTGGTGAACCCGGCCTTCCCCGAGGGCATCATGCTCGCCATCCTGTTCGCCAACCTGTGTGCGCCGCTGATCGACCATTTCGTGGTCGCGGCCAACATCAAGCGGAGGCTTGCGCGCCATGTCTAAGAAGGAATCGACGAGCCGCACGCTGCTGGTGGCGCTGGCGGTCAGCCTCGTCAGCTCGATCTTCGTGGCCGGCGCAGCGGTGTCGCTGAAGCCGGTGCAGATCGAGAACCGCCAGCTCGACAAGCAGCGCAGCATCCTGTCCATCGCCGGCTTGGGCGAAGGTCGTCTGTCTGCGCGCGAGGTCAAGGAGCTCTTCGCCAGCAGCATCAAGGCGCGCGTGGTCGACCTCGAGACCGGCGAATACACCGACGCCCACGATCCGGCCGTGTTCGACCCGCTCAAGGCGGCGCGCGACCCGAAGCTCTCCGACGCGCTCGCCGGCGAGGAAGACATCGCGCTGATCAAGCGCCGCGAGCGCTTCACCACGGTGTACATGGTGGAGAAGGACGGCAAGCTCGAATCGCTGATCCTGCCCATCCGCGGCTACGGGCTGTGGTCGACGCTGCACGGCTTCATGGCGGTCAAGGGCGACCTCAACACCGTGGTCGGCATGGGCTTCTACCAGCACGCCGAGACCCCCGGTCTGGGCGGCGAGGTGGATAACCCGAACTGGAAGGCGCAGTGGCCCGGCAAGGAACTCTTCGACGCGTCCGGCAAGCCGGTGATCCGCATCGTCAAGGGTGGGGTCGATCCGGGCAGTCCGAATGCGAAGCACCAGGTCGATGCGCTCGCGGGCGCCACGCTGACCAGCAACGGTGTCGACCGCCTGATTCAATTCTGGCTCGGTGAGCAGGGCTTCGGCCCGCTGCTCGCCCGGCTGCGTACCCAGGGGGCTTGAAAATGGCCAAACCGACCGTCAAGGAAGTCCTGTTCAATCCGGTCTTCGCCAACAACCCGATCGGCCTGCAGATCCTCGGCATCTGCTCGGCGCTCGCGGTGACGTCCAACCTGCAGACCGCGCTCGTGATGTCGATCGCGCTGACGCTGGTGACCGGCTTCTCCAACCTGTTCATCTCGATGATCCGCAACCAGATCCCGAGCTCGATCCGCATGATCGTGCAGATGGTGATCATCGCCTCGCTGGTCATCGTGGTGGATCAGATCCTCAAGGCCTACGCCTACGGCCTGTCCAAGCAGCTCTCGGTGTTCGTCGGCCTCATCATCACCAACTGCATCGTGATGGGGCGTGCCGAAGCCTTCGCCATGCAGAACCCGCCCGTGCTGTCGTTCTGGGACGGCATCGGCAACGGCCTCGGCTACAGCGTGGTGCTGCTCACCCTGGGCGTGATCCGCGAGCTCTTCGGTGCCGGCAAGCTGTTCGGCGTCGAGATCATCACGCTCGCCAAGGACGGTGGCTGGTACATCCCCAACGGCCTGCTGCTGCTGCCGCCGTCGGCCTTCTTCCTGATCGGCCTGCTGATCTGGGCGCTGCGCACCTGGCGCCGCGAGCAGGTCGAGAAGCCCGCCTTCCGCATGGCGCCGCAGGTCGTGGAAAAGGAGGCGTACTGAAATGGAACACTATCTGAGCCTCTTCGTGCGCGCAGTGTTCATCGAGAACATGGCGCTCGCCTTCTTCCTCGGCATGTGCACCTTCATTGCGATCTCGAAGAAGGTCGAGACCGCGATCGGCCTGGGGATCGCGGTGGTGGTGGTGCAGACCATCACCGTGCCGGCCAACAACCTGATCTACACTTGGCTGCTGCGCGAGGGTGCGCTGGCGTGGGCCGGGCTGCCGGACGTTGACCTGTCCTTCCTCGGCCTGCTGTCCTACATCGGCGTGATCGCGGCGATCGTGCAGATCCTCGAGATGTTGCTCGACAAGTACGTGCCCAGCCTCTACAACGCGCTCGGCGTGTTCCTGCCGCTGATCACGGTGAACTGCGCGATCATGGCCGGCTCGCTGTTCATGGTCGAGCGCGACTACAACCTGGCCGAGAGCACGGTGTACGGCATCGGCTCGGGCGCCTCGTGGGCGCTGGCGATCGCGTTGCTCGCCGGCATCCGCGAGAAGCTCAAGTACAGCGACGTGCCGGAAGGCCTGCAGGGCCTAGGGATCACCTTCATCACCATCGGCCTGATGTCGCTCGGCTTCATGTCCTTCTCGGGCGTGCAGCTCTAAGGGGATCGTGAAACGATGAATACCGAAATCATTCTGGGCATCGGGATGTTCACCGCCATCGTGCTTGCGCTGGCCGCGTTCATCATCGCCGCCCGCTCCAAGCTGGTTTCGTCGGGCGACGTCACCATCGACATCAACGGCGAGAAGAAGATCACCGTCCCCGCCGGCGGCAAGCTGTTGCAGACGCTGGCCGAGACCGGGCTGTTCCTGCCCTCGGCCTGTGGCGGCGGCGGCACCTGCGCGCAGTGCAGGTGCATCGTCAAGGAAGGCGGCGGCTCGATGCTGCCCACCGAGGAATCGCACTTCACCAAGCGTGACGCCAAGGAAGGCTGGCGGCTGTCGTGCCAGACCCCGGTCAAGCAGGACATGAAGGTCGAGGTTCCGGAAGAGGTCTTCGGGGTCAAGCGCTGGGAGTGCACCGTCGAGTCCAACCCCAACGTCGCCACCTTCATCAAGGAGCTCACCCTGCGCCTGCCCGAGGGCGAGGACGTGCACTTCCGCGCCGGCGGCTACGTGCAGCTCGAGTGCCCGCCGCACGTCGTCAATTACAAGGACTTCGACATCCAGGACGAGTACCGCGGCGACTGGGACAAGTTCAACCTGTGGCGCTACGTGTCCAAGGTCGACGAGACGGTGATCCGCGCCTACTCGATGGCCAACTACCCCGACGAGAAGGGCGTGGTGAAGTTCAACATCCGCGTCGCCTCGCCCCCGCCGGGCAGGGACGACATCCCGCCCGGCAAGATGTCGTCGTGGGTGTTCAACCTCAAGAAGGGCGACAAGGTCACGGTGTACGGCCCGTTCGGCGAATTCTTCGCGCGCGACACCGACCACGAGATGGTCTTCGTCGGCGGCGGTGCGGGCATGGCGCCGATGCGCTCGCACATCTTCGACCAGTTGAAGCGCCTGCACAGCAAGCGCAGGATCACCTTCTGGTACGGTGCGCGCTCGCTACGCGAGGCCTTCTACGTCGAGGAATTCGACAAGCTCGCTGCCGAGAACCCGAACTTTACCTGGCATCTGGCGCTGTCCGACCCGCTGCCCGAGGACAACTGGACCGGCTACACCGGCTTCATCCACAACGTGCTGTACGAGCACTACCTCAAGGACCATCCCGCGCCCGAGGATTGCGAGTTCTACATGTGCGGCCCGCCGATGATGAATGCCGCGGTGATCAAGCTGCTGCTGGACCTCGGCGTCGAGCGCGAGAACATCATGCTCGACGACTTCGGCGGCTGAATGTCCCAGCCCCGGCCGCCTGCGCGCCGTACCGAGCCCGTCTGCCGCGCAGTGCAAGCACACGAGCCCGCAGCCTTTGCCGACCACGGCGGGCGCGGGTTTTTTCTTGAAAGGAGGCCGGGATGGCCGGTACTGCCCTGATCGACGTCCGCGACGGCGTTGCCACGCTGACGCTCAATCGCCCTGACGCGCTCAACGGGCTTTCCGAGGAGATGATGGTCGACCTCTCGGCCGCCGCCCGCGAACTCGTGCAGCGCAAGGATTTTGCCGTGCTGGTGGTGAAGGGCGCCCGCGCCCACTTCATGGCCGGCGGCGACCTCAAGGATTTCGCCCGCCGTCTGCCGCTGTCGGCCGAGGCTCGCCACGCCCACTTCCGGGCCCTGATCGAGCAGCACATCAACACCACGGTGAAGCTGCTGCAGTCGCTGCCGCAGCCGGTCATCGCCAGCGTGCGCGGTGCCTGCGCCGGCTTTGGCCTGGCGCTGATGGCGGGCTGCGACCTGGCGATCGCGGCCGACGACGCCAGATTCACCACCGCCTATGCGGGCATCGCGCTGTCGGGCGACGGCGGCGCGTCCTACTTCCTGCCGCGGATCGTCGGACGGCGCAAGGCGGCCGAGCTGCTGTTGCTGGCCGAGCGTTTCGATGCCGCCGAGGCTGCAAGCCTGGGCCTGGTCAACCGCGTGGTGCCGACGGCCGAGCTCGACGCCGAGGTCGCGCGCTTGGCCGCGCGCCTGCGCGCCGGCCCGCGCCATGCTTACGCCGAGATCAAGCGCCTGCTCATCGAATCGCATGATGCGGCGCTCGAAGCGCAGCTTCAGAGCGAGGCGGAGGCCTTCGCGCGGTGTACGGCCACGGTCGACTTCGGCGAGGGCATCAACGCTTTCTTCGCAAAGCGCAAGCCCGCTTTCCGTGCCGACTGAGCCGGCGCTTGCGACGGCGGAGGGCGGGCGATCTGGCCGTGCCCCTTGTGCTGGTGTGCTCAGCGCGACCAGCGGTAGGCGAGTTGGCCGAGCAGTTCGTGCAGGGCAAACCAGCCGGCGTAGGCGGTGTTCTGGCTGGGTAGCTCGACCAGCGCCTGGTCGCCCGCGGTCTCCTTGTCGTCGCCACCGAGCCAGGCGGTCGGCGCGGGCACGACCTCCAGGCCCGCGGCCGCGAAGGCGTCGCGCGCACGCTTCATGTGCATGGCGTGGGTGACCAGCAGGACGCGGCGCACGCCGGCCGCGTGCAGATGCACCGCGGAGAATTGTGCGTTCTCGCGCGTGTCGCGCGAGGCGGACTCCACCCAGCGTGTGCGCACGCCGTAGTCCAGTTCCAGCGCACGTTGCATCAGCACCGCCTCGGGCGTGTCGCCGTGCGGGGCGCCGCCGCTGACGAGCAGCGGCAGGCCGCTGCTGCGGGCCAGCTTTGCCGCGTAGCGCAGGCGCTCGAGCGCCAGCCGGTTCACCGTTTCGCCGCCGAATTCGGGGGCATGCGTCCGGCGCCCGGCACCCAGCACCACGATCGCCTGCGCGCCACGCGCGGCAACCTCATCGAGTGTTTGCGCGTATTCGACCTGCCTGACCAGCCAGCCCACGCTGAAGGGGGTGATCAGCAGCACGTTGATCGCGACGCCCGACCAGGCGAGCAGCTTGCCCAGGCGCGGGCGGCGATGCACGAGCAACAGCCCGATCACGATCGGGATCAACGGCAGCACGGGCGGCAGGAGCATGACGGCGGTCAGCTTCTTGAGCCAGAAGAGCAGGGTGGATGGATCGAGCGTCATGGGAGGGGGGCCGTGGTCCTGCCGCGTTTGTCGGGCTGTGTGGGGCCAAGTATTATCCGGGCATCGCGTCCGCCCTGGCCACCATGTACGCATCGATGTGCTCTTCCCGTTGTCGCTCCGCGTTTGCCGTCAGTGCGCGCTGGCGCCGGCGTGGTCGCGGCCACGATTGGCGCGGAGGTCCGGATGGGCGTGCGTGAGGCCTTGTGGCTGATCGGCCTGGCGCTGGTGTGCTATTCCGTGTGGCAGTTCTTTCGCGCACTGCGCGCGCCGCGTTCGGTCACGGCTGCGCCGCCCGCTGTTGCGGGGGGGGCTGAGGCCGGGTCCTCCAGGGCTGGCGGCGGCCTGCCCGGTGGACCGGGCGCGCCGCCGAGGCGCGAGCAGGCGGTGGCCGCGGCCGGTGCGGAGGCCGACGAGGAAGGCGAGAAACGCGAGGACGAGGGCGAGGGCGAGGACGAGGACGACGATGCCTTCGTCGCCTACGCCCCCCTCGCGGGGCTCCCGGTGGTCGGCCAGGATCTGGGTCGTGCGCCGGCCCTGTCCGACGCGCTGACCGTGCAGCCTGACGCAGTGCAGTCCGACGCCACGCAATCCGCCTTCTTCCAGCTTGAGCTCGACAATTCGCGCCTTCGCCAGGCCTTGCAGGCGCAGCGCGATCTGGTCGCGCTGCAGCAGGACGAGATCGACCGCCTGGTCCATGACCTCACCGCGCTGCAGGACGAACTCGAGCGCGTACGCGAGCAGCCGACCAGTTCCCCGGAGTATGCCGAGGCCCTGATCCTTGCCGCCCAGGGGCTCAACGCCGAGATGATCGCCGCGCGGTGCGGGATCTCGCTCGCCGAGGCCGAGCTCGTGCTGTCGCTCGCACGCCGTGGCGAGGCGCCGGCATGAAACGCGCGGCGGCGACGAACGCGGCGGTCGCATCGCCTGCGCGCCGACCCCGGCGGCAGGCGCTGATCCGATCGGGGCTCGCCCTTGTCGCGGCGCTCGCGCTCGGGGTGCTGGGGCTGCTCGCGGGCGAGCGGCACGCGCCGCCGGGTGACGCGGTCGAAGGCGGGCGTACGCCTCGGCGACCTCCGAGAGCGGTAGCTCCAGATCGAAGACCGCACCCGGGTCGAGCCGCCGGTTCCAGACCAGCTCGAGCAGTTCCGGCAGGTAGGCCCGGCAATGCGCCGGCCCGCCCTTGATGCCGACATTGCGCCAGAAGAGCTCGTTGATGGGCAGGTCGCCGTGCGGCACACCGACCACGCCGAGGTTGCCGCCGGCACGGACGGAGCCGACGGCCTGCAGCCGGGCGCCCTCGGTGCCGACGCATTCCAGCACGCAGTCGGCTCCGATGCCCCCGCTGAGCTCCTTGACCGCGTCGACGCCCGCCTGGTCACGTTCGGCGACGATGTGGCTGGCGCCGAAGCGCCGGGCCAGCTCCTGCCGGTCGGCGTGCCGGCTCATCGCGATGATCGTGGGCGCACCCAGCTGAGCGGACGCCAGCACGGCGCAGAGCCCGACCGCACCGTCGCCGACCACCGCCACGCTGGTGCCCGGTCCGACCCCGGCGCTGACCGCCGCATGCCAACCGGTGCACATCACGTCCGACAGCGCGAGGATGCTGGGAATCAGGCCGTCGTCGGGAGGCTCCGGGGTGGCCAGCAGGGTGCCGTCGGCGAACGGGATCCGGATCCGTTCGGCCTGGCATCCGGCGTAGTGGGCGCCGTTGAGGCAGTTCGCCTGGGCGTCCTTGCGGCAGACCGGGCAGGTGTTGTCGCCGGGATTGAAGCCGCCGACCACGAAGTCGCCTGGCCGAACCGTGGTGACAGCGTCCCCGACGGCCTCGACGATGCCGCAGAACTCGTGGCCGATCGGCGTCGGACGCGGCACCGGCGCGATGCCGCGGTAACGCCACAGGTCCGACCCGCAGACGCAGGTCGCCACCGTCCGCACCACGGCGTCCGTCGGCTCCTCGATCACCGGATCGGCGCGCTCCTCGTAGCGGACGTCGCCGGGTGCGTGAATCACTGCTCCGTACATGTCTCCACCTCACTACATCGGGCCGGGTTGTGGAAGGCACTGCGGGTGCCCTGTCCGATCGTGGGTCAGGTCTCACGGACGCTAGCCTCAATACCGTTCAGTTAAGATCACAACGGTGTAGTTTGGTTGCATGCCGCGTGCTGGATGGAGGAAGCCGGAGACCGGGCGACGCTTGTCGGATCTGGTGTCGGTGGGTGTGTTGACCCGGGTGTTCCCGCCGGGGTTGGTGGACGAGGTGATCGCCGAGGTTGGTCGCACCGAGCGTCGCCATCGTTCGTTGCCGGCGCGGGTGATGGCGTACTTCTCGATCGGGATGGCGCTGTACTCGGAGGGTTCCTATGAGGACGTGCTCGCTCAACTGACCGATGGGCTCTCGTGGGCGTCGGGGTGGACCGAGACGTATGCGCCGCCGAGCAAGTCGGCGATCTTCCAGGCCCGGGTCCGGTTGGGCGCGGAGCCGCTGGCGGCGCTGTTCGGGCGGGTGGCCAAGCCGATCGGGACCGGCGCGATGCCGGGGGTCTGGTTGGCCGGTCGTCGGCTGGTCGCGATCGACGGGTTGTGTCTCGATGTCGCCGACACGACCGCGAACCATGAGCATTTCGGGCGTCCCGGGGTCAACAAGGGTGAGCAGGCGGCATTCCCGCAGGCTCGGGTTGTGGCGTTGGCCGAGTGCGGCACGCATGCGGTGTTCGCCGCCGAGATCGGCAAGTACTCGGCGTCCGAGGCCACGCTGGCCGAGCCGCTCCTGGAAAGGCTGGGACCGGGGATGCTGCTGCTGGCGGACCGAGGGTTCTTCTCCTACGCTCTGTGGCGCAAGGCGACCGGGACCGGGGTCGACCTGTTGTGGCGGATCCGCACAGACAAGTCCGCGCCGAAGCCGACCCTCGTCGAGGACCTGCCTGACGGCTCCTGGCTGGCTCACCTGCAGCAGACGCACTCCGCGGCGGCGCGGCGTGTCGAGCCGATCCTGGTCCGGGTCATCGACTACACCATCGACGACGGCCGCGAGAACCCCGAGACCTACCGGCTCTTCACCACCATCCTCGACTCGCAGGAGGTGAGCGCGACCGATCTCGCCGCCGCCTACACACAACGGTGGGAGATCGAGTTGACCTTCGACGAGCTCAAGACCCACCAGCGCGGACCGCGCACCGTGCTCCGCTCGAAGTCCCCGGACCTGGTCCTCCAAGAAATCTGGGGCCACCTGTGCTGCCACTACGCGATCCGATCCCTGATGGCCCAAGCCGCCACCCACTCCGGGCACGACCCCGATCGTGTCAGCTTCGTCGCCGCACTACGGATCACTCGCCAGACCCTCGCCCACCCGGGCGCTTTTCCCCCCTGACCAGCCTGACCGGCCCGGCCGCAACAGCCCCGGATGGCTGGACTTCCTGCGCCGCCTACTCGGCCGGCTCAACCCCGTCCGACGCCGCCGATCACAACCACGCGTCATCAAACGCAAGTACGTCAAGTGGCACGTCAAACGCGCCCACCACGCGACCTGGCCACAGCCCATGGGACCGCCAACCTACACAGCCCTACAGCCTAACTGAACGGTATTGA
>JAANMX010000758.1_pt1 | contig 40504 bp, 36 predicted proteins | sample 7279681 | NCBI WGS metagenome assembly JAANMX01 (sample SAMN14094542, study PRJNA606508) | bioreactor metagenome | isolation source: A lab-scale SPAN reactor treating ammonium-rich wastewater day 351 | place: Ireland: Galway | collected 2018-01-01
TGGGATTGTGCGGGGCTGGCTGGATACCCACGCGGCCCAGCGGCTGGACCTGCCCTTTGCCGGCCGGGATTTTCTGCGGCTACAGCTTTACGAGACCCCTGCTACTGCCGACCCGGCGCGCTGTCCCACGACAACGGGCAGTCGGGTCATCTTTGGAGAGCAACTGGCCCTGACCAGCGCCGCGATTTCCCCCATATCCCGCAGCGGCAGTACACTCTATACGGTTCTCTGCTGGGAGATCGGCCCAGGCGTGGCCCTGGAGAATCTGCGCACCAGCCTGCGTCTCTACAGGCCCGCCGACGGCGACGCGGGATTGATGGCCCAAAAGGACGAATCGCCCTTTGCTCACGTTACTACACGAAGCAATTATCGGGCAGCGCTGGCACTGCCCATCCCGGCAGCCACCCCACCCGGCGACTATCGGCTGGAGTTGATCGTCTATGACGGCAGGACGGGGGAACCGCTCCCCATTGCCGAGGAACGGGCCATCTTTGGGCAGCGCTGGCCCCTGGCCGAACGAGTACTCCTGGGCCCGGCACAAACCAAGTGAAGCGCACAAACACGCACCCGCAAGTGCCGGGGGACTGGGCAGTAGACGGCTGCCAGCCACAGAAATTTGTCACCCGGTCACCCGGTCACCTCGTCTCCCGGTCACCCTGTCACCCGGTCACCCTGTCACCCGGTCAAGTATTTCACCTGCGGGTCGCCTCCGGGGCCATGGGTTTGATGCGCGGCCAGGCGTTGACAGCAAAGGCTGCTGCCGCGGCTGCTTCGCACAGGCGGCCAGCCAAGATCACCCAGGCGGGCAGGGCCAGTGTGCCCCCCATCCCCGCCAGCCAGACCCCGCTGTTGAGCAGCACAAACGCCACCCACACGGGCCGGATATCGCCCCGGGATGTGTAGAAGCGGGGCAGAATCCAGTAGGCCACGCCCATAGCTAACTGCACAGTCCACCCCAGGAGCAGAAATTCCATATGCGCGGGCAGCAGCCGCCAGAGTTGGGGGTGGAGGGGAATGCCTTTGTTCCACAGCAGCAGGCCGCCAAAGGTGAAGCCCAGGGCCAGGTGGAGCAGTGCGGAGCGCAGAAACCAGATGGTTGGCCGGGGCATCTCAGCGCTCCTTCACCCGGGGCCAGAGCTGGGCCACAAAGGCCATCCCCGCCAGCCATTGCAGCAGAGCAGAGAGAGCCAACAGCCAACCCCAGACGGGCGCGGCGCTAACTGTGCGGGCTGGCTCGGCGAGTATACGCAGCAACAGCCCCCCATTGAGCAGACCGTAGATAGTCCAGGTCAACCACTCCCGACCCCGGGGCTGGGTCTGGCTGAATTTGGGGAACATCCAATGGGCCACGCCCAGAATCAGTTGGGTGACCCACCCCACCATCAGCAGATGAAAGTAGACTGGGCCGAGGCCACTCACGATTGGGGGCAGGTCCAACACAGGCCGGGCCGCCAGCAGCAGGCCGGCCAAGAGGGCGGCCAGAAAGTAGGCCAGAGCGCTTTTGATAAAGAGACGGGTAAGGTATGGCATAGTGAATCACCAGTAGAAACGGTTGCTGGTTACCCCTGTAGCTCGGCCAGAAGCGCATCCCGCCGCTGGGCCTTCGCCTCGTTCAAGTGTTGGGTAGGTTCCCAAATATAGGAAACACAGAAGAAGTGCAGCACCAGCGGGGAAGCTAGGCTATGGCGCAGACCGTGGGTCGCCATCACCTTTGTCATCAGCTTGAAAGTGTCCAGATACTCCTCGCCTTCCGCCCAGAGGTAGTTGGCGCAAGAGAGACCCACCTCCTCCACCACCCGGCGAAAGAGCGACGTATTTTTGACCAGCGCGCAGCAGGGATGCAGGCGCGCATCACAAATATCCGGGTTATTGTCCCGTACCTGCCGGGGAATCTCCACCAGGCCATCCCAGGACTGGCGGGGGCCAATGCCGAAGAGGTCATCCCGGCTTTCCAATTCGGCCAACATCCGCGATAGCGTGTTGTCTTCTACAAAGCAGACATCCGTGTCCAGAAAAAGATAGTGAGAGCAGTCGGGATGGGAGAGCACAAAACGGCGCAAAATTTCGCCGTGGGAGTTATTCGCCGTTTCTGTGCTGAATCCGGATGGGACAAAGGGGATATGCTGACTTTCGGTGAAGGATAAGAGACCGGTCAGGTCATCCTGAGAGTTGTTATCGTAGACCGTAAGAGAAAGATTCAGTCCAGACGGATGGCGGGCAAACAGCGAACGCAACATCAGCTCCATATAACGCGATGTGCTGTGGTTGACCGTTACAGCCTCAATTGTATGGGACATTTTATACCATCTCCACAAAGTCGGCTTCCAGAAAATCCGCTACTTCCCTCAGCCAGACATTCTGCACAAAGTCCACGTGGGCCGGGTGCTGGTTATAGGCGTCGTAGGCGGCCTGGTCTGCAAAGTGCATGGAAAACTGGAAGGTATAGGGGTTCTTTGGGCTGACCTGACGCAAGGAGTGAAAGCGCTGCACACCCTCGACAGCCGCCAGGCCTTGCCCCTTTTCCAGAAAAAGACGCTCGGCCTCGCTGCCGGCAGGGTGGATGAGTTTGAACGCGACTGTATGAATAATCACAACGCCTCCGTGCGATGTACTGGCGGTCTGTAAGAGATACTCTGCGGAAACTGTACTGATCAAGAAGATCGTGGAATCTGTAGGTGGGGTTTGTAACCGCACTTCTCCGGGTGAAAGTGCGGTTACAAACCCCACCTACTCAGTACCAGCGAGGAACTAACGCACAAGCGTTAGTCGGCCGGCCAATCAACTGAAACGTGAAACGTGAGGTATCGTCACCTGATCTCACGTTTCACGTCTTCACGTTTCTGCACGCAAATCGTGGCTGCGCCACCTTATATTTTGTCATCTCGTTGATCAGTACAATAATCTTTAGCTCAAATCTGCCCCAATTGGCGGACTATTTGCCCCAAAAAAGCGCCAATCCGTTCCACGCTGTAACCCCGTTTGCTGCGCAAATAGCGAAAATAGGGGGGCGTGAGGGGCGCCAGCAGATGGTCCACCAGCATCTCCATATCGACCGCCCGGCCTATCTCACCGGCGGCCAGCGCGGCCCGCAGCAGACCATTGACTGTCATATGCTGGAAGCTGAAGTAGGGCGGGTCCATCCCCTCCATTGCCGGGGTAATACCCGCCTCCTGCACCTCGAAAAGCAGGGCCATGTGGTGGTCTGTAAAAGCCGCGACCTGTAGCAGAAAATGCTCCAGCCGCACCAGAAAGGGGGTGTTTTCTCCGGCCAGCCGGTGGAGATGAGCCAACATCTCTGCCTCGTGCTCGCGCAGATTGGCATCCAGCAAGAGCAGGCAAAGCTCGCCTTTGTTGGCAAAGCGGCGATAGAGAGTGCCCTTGCCCACCTGCGCGGCAATGGCGATCTCGGCCATTGTCACATTGGCCACGCCTCTCTCGGCAAAGAGCGTACGAGCCGCAGCCAGAAGACGCTCCCGGTTCTCGGCAGCATCCCGGCGTTCGTGAGCCGGTTGGAGGCTATCGACCCATTCGGTATGGGAATCGGATATGAGAGGAATAGTTTCAGCCATTGTTGTTCACAAGCACCCGATCAATTTGGCACTACAAATAACAATTGGTATACTGCCCACAGACAAACGGACCAAAGTCCGCTTATCTGGTATTATTACACAGGGAGCGAAGAATGACAATTCATCCAGAGACAAAACTTGGCCCTGTCCACCTGTGCGTAGCTGACCTGGGCAAGCTGAGCAGCTACTATACTACGCTTGGCCTGTATTTGCACCATCGGCAGGGCAAGGAGGCCGTATTGGGCGATGGCAATATCGGCCACATCCACCTGCACGAGGACAGCATTGCCAGCACCGAAGCATTCTATCGGGACGCGCTGGGCTTCGATCTGATCGCCCAGTACGTCCCCAGCGCCACCTTCCTGGCCGCGGGTGGCTACCACCATCACATCGGCGCCAACACCTGGGCCGGAGAGGGTATACCCGCCGCCCCGGCTGATAGCTGGGGACTCTCCCACTCTACTATTGAAGTGCCGGGAACGCAAGCACTCGGAGCAGTCCGGGCACAGGTGGAGGCAGCCGGATTCTCTGTGCTGGAAGGGGAGGATGGCTATTTCGTGGGTGACCCGGCGGGCAATGGCATTCTCTTGCGTCAAGCCGGGTGAGCAGTTACCGCCAGTGTCACGCCAGCCGTTATCTGATTCGATTACATCTGTCTATATTTTCTTAAACGCTTTAGTTTGAAAGGAACACACCCAATGTCTTGGAAAATCGATCCGTCCCACTCCGAAATTCAGTTGTCCGTACGCCATATGATGATCAGTAAGGTGCGGGGCCGTTTTGAAGAATTCAGCGGTCAAGTGGATTTCAACGAAGAAAATCCGGTTGCTTCGTCGGTGGATGTAACCATTGCCGCCAATAGTATCAGCACTCGGGATACCCAGCGCGACGACCATCTAAAGTCGGCTGACTTCCTGAATGCGGAGGAGTACCCGCTGTTGCGCTTTAAGAGCAACCGGGTAGAAGTTGTGGACGAAAAGCAGGGTCGCATCCACGGCGAACTGACGATCCGGGATGTAAGCCGCCCGGTGATCTTGGATGTCGTCTATTCGGGCACGGCCAAAAGCCCCTGGGGGGCGACGAGCGCGGGCTTCTCTGCCACCACCAGTTTTGATCGCACAGAGTGGGGTCTGGGCTGGAATCAGGCCCTGGAGACCGGGGGGATTCTTGTGGGCAACAAAGTGGATGTGAGTATTGAGCTGGAATTGGTGAAGGAGTAGGGCTGAGAAAGTCGAGAATCACTGAGTCCTGAGTGGTTTGCTCTTTGGTTCTGGCCCGCCCAGGTCAGTGTCCATACCCGATTGGGCACAATAACGACGAAAATGTAGGTCGGACTGACAGTCCGACCTACGCTGGCTATTTTCAGGTGAGCGTACCCAACACCTGAACCCCCCGGGCGACCCGGCGCAGAACTTCTTCCCGTCCGATGGCCTGCATACTCTCGAAGAGAGGGGGCGAAACCCGCTTACCGCTGATGGCGGCGCGGAAGGGGCCAAAATAGCCGCCAGTGCTGATACCCAGCGCGGCGGCCCGCTCCCGAAAGGCAGCCTGAATCTCGTCGGGCAGGAAGGGTTCGATTATTGGCAAGAGCGTCGCGCCATCCTGCAGAACGGCAATACTCTGGGCTGCATCCAGCTTGCGCCCTAAGAGCAGAGAAGGGTCTTCGTAGACGATTTCATCCGCGCTTTTGAAGGCCCAGTCGATCCACTCGACCGCCTCATCAGCCCGCTTGATGCGCTCCTGAATCTGGGGCACAAGAATATCCAGCCGGGCATCCTCCCTCAGTTTGGCCTGGGGAATCTTCAACTGTCTGCTCAGAATCGGGAGCAGATGGGCCTTCAGGCTGGCGGGTGTCAGTTGGCGGATGTATTGGCTGTTGATCCAGTCCAGTTTGTCATAGGGCAGCGCCGCGGCCTTTGGGTTGATCTGGGCAATGTCGAAACGCTCGATGGCCTCTTCCCGCTCAAAAATCTCAATCGCCGGGTCATAGTTCCAGCCCACATTTGTCAAAAAATTGAACATCGCATCGGGCAGATAGCCAGCGCTGATAAATTCGTGGACCAGGGCCAGGTACTCCTTACCCTCCACCAGTTTCTTGCGCTTGCTCATCTTGCCCTTGCCGCTGGGGTCCAGAATCACAGGCAGGTGGACCAGGACGGGCAGTTCCCAACCAAAAGCCTCCACCACCAGTTTGTGAATCGGCGCGGTGGGCAGCCACTCTTCCCCCCGCAGTACGTGGGTAATCTCCATCAGGTGATCGTCCACCATTGCGGCCAGATGATAGGTGGGCAGCCCGTCGCTTTTGAGTAGGATTTCGTCCTGCAAGTGACGGTTGTCAACTGTAATATCACCCCGAATCAGGTCGGTAAAGGTCGTCTTGCCCTCCACAGGCACGGCCAGCCGCACAACCGACGGCGCGCCGGCTGCCTCCCTCTCTGCCCGCTCCTCCGGTGTCAGATGGCGGCAGCGGCGATCATACCCGGTGGGCTGTCTGTTGCGCCGCTGGGCCTCGCGCATCTCCGTCAGCCGTTCGGCAGTGCAATAACAGCGGTAGGCCGCGCCGCTCGCCAGCAACATTTCGGCGTGCTGTTGATAGATGGCAGCCCGCTCAGTCTGGATATAGGGTGCGTGGGGGCCGCCCACATCTGGTCCCTCGTCCCACTCCAGCCCCATCCAGCGCAGACCCCGCATCAGGCTTTCCAGACTTTTGGGATCAAAACGTTTCTGGTCGGTGTCTTCAATACGCAGGATAAACTGGCCCCCGGTGTGCCTGGCCCACAGATAGTCAAAAAGGGCTGTACGCAGACTGCCCAGGTGGAGTTCACCCGTAGGGCTGGGGGCAAAGCGAACCCGTGCGGGACGGTTTGTGGAAAAGTCGGACATCGGTCACTCCATTGAATCGGGAAAGCGATAGAGCAATTGGAAAAATTGCGCCAACAATATTCTTCCCAAGCCTAACACAGCCATCACTTCCCGTCTACTTTTTGCCAGAGGCAGGAAGTATGGAAGAATAAGGAGTTGGAGATTCGGGATCGGGGGCTAACAGGCTGTCGGAGAGGCAAGAAATCGAACGCGGACGACGCGGAACGGGCTGATTGTCGCGGATAGATTCGAGAAAAATCCGGCTTTTTCTGTACTTTCTGCTCAATCCGCGTTCTATTCCTGCCCAATTTGGAATTGCTGCCGGACGGACTGGTGACTGCGGACTACTCATTCTCCATCATTTCACATCCTGCGCTCTTACCATTTGCGGAGTCTGTCATGAACTTTGAACTGAGTTTTGGCTCGGTGACGCCCAGCCTGCCAGCCTATGGCCGCCATCTCTTTTTTTGCATTCACGGCAATTGCGCGCCTTCCGCCAGCGTGGCTGCCCTGATCGAGCGTGTGAATGCGCTCAACAATGAACACGACCGCACCCGTTTCAGCAATCAGGAGCGGATTCTCATCACCCAAAGCGGTTGCCTGGGCGTCTGCATCGGCGGGCCGGTGCTGGTGGTCTACCCCGACGGGGTATGGTATAGCAATGTGGATGTGGCAAAATTGGAGCGCATCTACCAGGAGCATCTGCTGGGAGGGAAGCCGGTAGAGGAGTATATGCTGCACCGCCATTACCCCCCAGGCCAGGAAGCGGCCTACGCCCCCGGATTGCGTCCAGAGCAGCCTGTCGATCCCTTCCTTTTACTGGCCGAGCAGGCTGCTGCCGAGAAAGCAGCCCAGCGGGCTGCCTCCGGGCCCCGCCCTGTCTCCGACCGGGTACGCGCCGCCCGGGAGCGCAGACAGAACAGAGCGGGAGGGTGAAGGGTAGCTACACAAACACCTCCTCAATACAGCGCCCTTCCCAATCTTCGTGGACAGGCACGCCCAGCACCCGGGCCAGGGTAGGCGCGGTGTCCAGCAGAGAGACCGGGCTGCTGATCCTATGGCCCTGGCGGATTTCTGGCCCGGCAATCAGCCAGGGGATCGTCATATCCTCTGCCATTTCTGTGCCGTGGCTGCGGTCGTGGCCGCCGTGATCCGCCTGGACCAATACGGTGTACTCCGCGGGCAGCCCGGCCAAAAAGCGCCCCAACTGACCGTCCACATAGGCCACCTGTTCCAGATAGCCATCGGACATCCAGCCGGCCAGATGGCCCATTTCGTCGGTGGTGCCCAGATAGACAAAAGCGAAGTCGGGCAACTGGGCCGGGATGTAGTCCAGCGCGGCGTCGATGGTCATATTGTCGCCGTGGGGGAAGATTTTGGCCGTTTTGCGAAAGTAGGAGAAGGTGAGGCCGCCGGGCAGACTCAGATTGCGCAGGGGTTCCCAATTGTGGAAGAAGGCCGCGTGCTTGCCTGCATAGCGCAGCTGCTCGATCAGACCGGGCAGCGGGCGGGCCATAGGCATCCAGTCATTGGTCACCACCCCGTGGCGGGTAGGGGGCACGCTGTGAAAGATGGACATATGGCAAGGCAGGGTTACAGAAGGCATCACCGAACGGGCCGCCAGGGTGGACGCGCCCCGCTGTTGCAACCCCATCAGCGTTGCGCAGCCCGCGGCAGCAATGGCGTCAGGGCGCAGACCGTCGATCATCACAAAAATCGCTTTAGACATACGTACTCTCCAGAAGAAGGGTGTAAAGGAGACGGATAGAATACCATTCGTCTGTGACTATAACGGATCGGGCCGAAGTCGTCAAAGGTGTCGTCAAAGGTGTCGTCAAAGACATAGACACAGACGGGTCGGTTCTAAACCGCCAAAGCATATCCAATACTTTGTAGAAATCCAGACTTCAGGGTATACTCAAACCTGAATGACTTCCGCACTTGTCCACGTGCTGGGGAAACCCGGCAGTGCTGCCGGGTTTATTTCTCTGGCCGAATGGAAAAACAACCCCGCAGGTCAGTTCATTCTCCCTGCTTTCAAATCCTTATTGCTATCCGAGTTTTTCTGCCTCAAAAATATCCGCCATCAGTTAGCCCGAAGCGAGACTGCCCGATGGGAAAATCCCTCTTCCAAATTGGTTGCCTGTTGCTGCTGACCCTGGCCCTTGCCGGTTGCGCCCTGTTGCCATCAGGTCGCTCTGCCCAGGTATCGTCCGACGAGCCAACACCCACACCGATTCCAACACCTGCTGTGCCACTTAAACCCACCTATACGGTGCGGACCGGTGAAATTGTCAAAGAATTGATCTTTAGCGGCCGCGTGTCTCCGGTGACGGAAGAGGAACTCTTCTTCCGGGCCAATGGCCGGGTGCGTGCCATCTATGCCAAGCGGGGCGACACCGTCGAGATTGGCTCTGTCATCGCCGACCTGGAGATCGATGACCTGGAGCGGGAAGTCGAATCGTCCAGGCTTGTGCTGGCTCGGGCCCAGTCCCAATTGGAGAAAGCCGAGCGCACCCTGGAATTTGACCGGCGCGCGGCCCAGCTCAATTTGGATATGGCAAACCTGCGCCTGCTGACGCTGATTACCCAGGAATCGGAAGGGTCGCTCAACCTGGCCTTGCAGCGCAAGCAGGTGGAACTGGCCGAAATTACCGTCAGCCGCCTCTCCGAGGGCGTCGATCCCCTGCTGGTCAACGACGTGGCCCGGGCCCAATTGGGGCTGGAAAAGCTGCTGAAAGCTGTGCAAGATGCCCAGTTGATCGCCCCCTTCACCGGCGAGCTGCTCTCCGTCTCGCTCACAGTGGGCCGGGCCGCGGATGCCTTCAAGCCTGTGGCGGTGATTGCGGACAACAGCGAGTTGGAGATCAAAGCCGATCTGGTCAGCGACCAGTTGAACGAATTGCAGGAGGGGCTGGTGGTCAATGTGGTGCTGCCCAGCCGACCGGGCGCGGCGCTGACCGGCGCAGTGCGCAAGCTGCCCTATCCCTACGGCACAGGCGGCGGCACAACCGTAGACGATCTGGACAAGTCCACCCGCATTTCCATCGACCAGAGCCAGGAGGAAGCCGGCTATAAAATGGGGGATCTGGTGCGTGTCCAGGCCGAACTGGAGCGCAAGGACGGCGTACTCTGGCTGCCGCCCCAGGCCCTGCGCATCTTTGACGGTCGTCGCTTTGCGGTTGTGCAGGATGGGGATGTGCAGCGTCGGGTGGATGTGACCGTCGGCATTCAGACCGCAGACCGGGTTGAGATCGAAGAGGGCCTGGAAGAAGGCCAAATTGTGGTAGGACAGTAAACCCAATGCGATTCCTACTACGAAGCTGGGCAATTATTGTCGTAGCCGTCAAGCGGCTGCTGGCCCAGCGTTGGCTGGCCCTGGCACTGATGGCCGGTCTGATCACCGCCATCGCGCTGGTGATGAGCATCCCCCTCTATGCGGATGCGGTCTACTACCGCATTTTGCAGGACGAGTTGGGCGCAACCAACGCGGGCAGCACAGTCAAGCGGCCACCCTTCGCCTATATGTTCCGCTATCTCGGCTCCACCTATGGCACCAAAGAGTGGGAGGAGATGGGGCCCCTGGACGCCTATATGTCGGGTCCGGCTGCCGATTCCCTGGGGCTGCCCCACAAGCAGACCGTGCGCTATTTCAAGACCGACAATCTGCGCCTCTTCCCCACCGAGGGCGTGGCCTATTCGGACGCCACAGACCCTCTGGCCTGGGTCAATCTGGGCTTTATCTCCGATATCGAAAAACACATTACTGTGCTGGAAGGTCGCCTGCCTGAAGTTAACCCAGGCAAAGAGATCAACACCCCCACCGAAGTGCTGATGAGCCGGGCCCTGGCCGATACGCTGGGCACGCAGGTGGGCGAGGAATACGTCACCTTCCGCCGCATCCGCACAGAAGAACAGACCCGCACGGTGCAGATTCCCGTGAATGTAGTGGGCATTTGGGAAGCCACGGACCCGACTGAGGAATACTGGTTCTACAATCTGAATACCCTGGAAGACATTCTGATTGTCCCCGAAGCCACGTATATCAACCGCATCGCCCCGGACTATCCCAACGACGTCAATCTGGCCCTCTGGTATCTGGTGATGGACGGGGACGGGGTGACAGCCGGCGATGTGGGGCGCATTCTGGCCCGCAGCAGGCAGGTGGAGCAGCGGGCCGCTACGCTGATGTCCAACACCCAACTGAGCATCTCCCCCCTGGAAGCCCTGCGCAAATACCAGCGCTCCAGTGGAACCCTCACCCTCTTTCTCTACGCCTTTAGTATCCCGATTATTGGTTTGCTGTTGGCCTTTATCAGTCTGGTGGTGGGGCTGGCCGTGGGCCGCCAGCGCAACGAAATCGCTGTCCTGCGCAGCCGGGGCGCGTCTGCCGGCCAGGTGCTGGGTATCTCCGGCGTGGAAGCTCTCTTTCTGGGCGTATTTGCCCTGGGCGTGGGCATTCCCGCCAGCTTTCAGGTGGCCGATCTGATCGGCTCTACCCGCAGCTTTCTCAACTTTACCATCGATGCCAACCTGCGCCTGACCCTCAGCCAATCGGTTATGCGCTTTGGCTTTGGCGCGCTGGCCGTGGCCCTGGTGGCCCAGGTGGTGCCCACCTTCAACGCGGCCCGCCACACAATCGTCACCTACAAAATGGAGCAGGCCCGCACCCTTATCCCGCCCTGGTGGCAGCGGGCCTATCTGGATGTAATGCTGCTGATCCCCGCGGGCTATGGCATCTACCTGCTGCAACAGCAGGGGGGCATTGCCCTGCCCGGTCAGGTGAGCGGCAACAGCCTCTTTGAAAACCCCCTGCTCTTTCTTGTGCCAGCCCTGGGCATCTTTGCCCTGACACTGGTGGCCCTGCGCTTTCTGCCGCTGGTGATGTCCGCATTGGCTTGGCTGGCCGCCCGCACAAGTTCGGTCGGGCTGCTGCTGGCTACCCGCCACCTCTCCCGCAACCGGGGACTCTACACTGCGCCGCTGATTCTGCTGGTGCTGACCCTGAGCCTCTCTGCCTTTACCACTTCTCTGGCCCAAACCCTGGACGATCACCTCTTCGACCGGGTCTACTACAAAGTGGGAGCGGACGCCCGGCTGATCGAACTGGGGTCTGCCCCGCCGGAAGGAGGCGGTGAGGGCGGTCCGCCGGCGGCGAGTGCCGCGCCGGATGCGGTGGTCTGGACTTTCGTGCCGGTCACCGAGCATTACAAAGCGCCGGATATTAAGGGAGCCACCCGTTTCGCCAAGTTTGACGTGCGGGTGCAGTTGCAGGGCAAGTGGCAGGAGGCGGGCTTCTACGGCATCGACCGGCTGGACTTCCCCAATGTGGCCTATTGGCGGCGGGACTTTGCCCCGGCCAGCCTGGGCGCGCTGATGAATTCCCTGGCAATCGCCAACGAGGGCATTCTGATGCCCCAGGACTTTATGCGCGCCAACACCATCCGGGTGGGGGACAGCGTGCAGGTCAATGTCACCCGCTACGGGATGCGCGCCGAAATGATTATGAAAGTCGTGGGCGAATTTGACTATTGGCCCGGCTGGTATCCCGACGACGGCCCGCTGGTCGTCGGCAATCTGGACTATATTTTCGAGCAACTGGGCGGACAGTTTCCCTACGACGTGTTGATCAAAATCGACCAGGGCGTAGACTACAACGCGCTCTCCAAAGAGCTGCGCCAGCACGATATTAATGTCATCGATTGGCAGTCGGCCACAGAGCAGATCGCCAAATTGCAGCGCCTGCCCGAACGTCAGGGGTTGTTCGGCGTTCTTTCCGTGGGCTTCCTGGCCGCGGCCGTGTTGACAGTGCTGGGCTTCCTGCTCTATACCCTCTTCTCCTTCCGTAGGCGCTTTATCGAACTGGGCACCCTGCGCGCCATCGGCCTCTCCTCCGGTCAGATGACCCTCTTCCTGGCCTGGGAATTGGCCTTTCTGATTCTGGTGGGGATGGGTGTGGGGACCCTGCTGGGGTCGTGGATGAGCGACCTCTTCATCCCCCATTTGCAGGTAGGGACACGACCGGAGGAACTGACACCGCCCTTCCTCGTCAACATCGCCTGGCCCGCCATCTACCGCATCTATGCCCTTTTCGGGATTCTCTTTGTGGCTGCTCTGGGCGCGCTGGTCACATTGCTCCTGCGTATGAAGATATTCCAGGCCATCAAACTGGGTGAGACTGTCTAAATGAATGAACCATTTATCCTGTGCGACGGGCTTGTCAAAATTTTTCAGGTGGCCGGGCTGGAGGTTTTGGCCCTGCAGGGGTTGAACCTTTCCGTGCGCCAGGGCGAGCTGATGGGTATCATCGGGGCCAGCGGCAGCGGTAAATCGACGCTGATGAACATTCTGGGCGGGCTGGACCGGCCCACAGCGGGCCGGGTGCGGGTGGGCGAACACGACCTGCTGAAAATGAACGAATTTGAACTGACCCGCTACCGGCGGGAAGAGGTGGGCTTTGTCTGGCAGCAGAGCGCGCGTAACCTGGTCCCCTATCTGAACGCGGTGGAAAATGTGGAGCTACCCATGACCCTGGCCGGGGCTTCGGGCCGGGGCAAACGGGAGCGGGCCAATCATCTGCTGGAGCTGGTCGGGCTGCACGGGCGCTCCCGCCACGGACTCTCCGAACTCTCCGGCGGCGAGCAGCAACGGGTGGCGATTGCCGTCTCCCTGGCCAACAATCCCAGCCTGCTCCTGGCCGACGAACCCACCGGCGAGGTGGACACGGCCACAGCCCAAATTATCTACGACACCTTCCACCACTTGACCGACGAACTGGGGTTGACGACGATTATCGTCAGCCACGACCCCGGCATTGCCCGCCACGTAGAGCGGGTGGTCGCCATCCGGGATGGGATGCTGGCCAGCGAGACCCGGCGGGCAACCCGTGTACAGGTCAACGGCACAGAACAGAGCCAGGTAGACGGTCAGCCTGCCCCGGAACCTGTGATGGAAGAACACTTCGAAGAGTTGGTCGTCCTGGACAGCGCAGGCCGGCTGCAAATCCCCAAAGAGCTTCTGGAACAGTTTTCGATAAGGGGACGAGCAATCATCGACGTCACCGACGAGGGCATCCTCATCCGCGCGGCGTCGGGAGAACGGGACGCGCCCGAACTGGCCGCGCAGGAGCGGGCGCGGGACGAGCGCAAACGCACCCAGCGCGAGGGCGGTCGCAGTATGTGGGATCGTCTGCGCAGGAAGAAGAAATAGGAGAAACCACGAAGACACAAAGGTACAAAGAACAGCAATTCTTTCTTCCTTCGTGTCTTTGTGATTATAGACCGCCATTCACTGAATTTCAAAGAGACGGAAGCTGATGTCGAGTATTTCTGAATTTGCCCCTGCCGAGAATGTGGAAGCACCCAGAGTAAAACACGCCTCGTCGGGCGTGGCCGCCATCGAAACGATAGACCTCTGGCGCATCTACCACTTGGGTTCGTTGGAAGTGGCCGCGCTGCAAGGGGTCAACCTGCGCATCGAGCAGGGCAGCTTTGTGGCGCTCAAAGGGCGTTCGGGCAGCGGCAAGACGACCCTTCTCAACTGCGTCGGCGGGTTGGATCAGCCCTCCAGAGGGCAGATTCGCATTATGGGCGAGGAGATCGGCGGCTGGAGCGAACGCAAGCTGACCGAGTGGCGGCGGATGCAGGTGGGCTTTATCTTCCAATCCTTTGGGCTGATGCCCAGCCTCTCGGCCTATGAAAATGTGGAGTTGATCCTGCGCATCTCCGGCGTCAAGGGCAAAGAGCGCCACAGACGTTCGGTGGACGCCCTGGACCTGGTGGGGCTGACCCCCTGGATGGATCACCGCCCCTTTGAGATGTCCGGCGGCCAGCAGCAGCGGGTGGCCATCGCCCGTTCGCTGGTCAACGAGCCAAAGCTCATCCTGGCCGACGAGCCGACCGGCGAACTGGACAGCAACACAGCCCAGGAGATTCTCGGCCTCTTCCGCAGTATTGTGCGGGAACGCAATATGACCTTTCTGATGGTCACCCACGACAGTCTGGTGGACGAGTTTGTGGACGAAGTGCTGATCCTGCGCGACGGCCAGGTGGTCTCCACTTTGGACGCGCAGCCGGAACAGACGGAATAGGCAGCGAAGAATAGAACGCAGAAACCGCAGATTGACGCAGATTTTTTAATCTGCGCTCATCCGTCCTTTCCCTTCGACAGGCTCAGGACATCGCCGGGTCATCCGCGTTCTATTCTTCCGGCTACGGATTATTCACACGCCTCCCCGCAAAGGAAACCCAATGAGCAACGCCACTTTTACAATCAGCGCCTTTGGTGATGAGATCGCCGCGGATTTGGACGAGCAGTTGCGTGTGCTGAATGAGCTACGCATCGGCTGGCTGGAACTGCGCGGGGCCTGGGGTGTGAATGTCCTGAAAATGAGCGACGCCGATGTGGAACGGGTACAGGCCAGTCTGACCGCCCACAATGTCCGGGTCAGCGCGCTGGGCAGCCCGGTGGGCAAGTCCCCCCTGCTCGACCCGATTGAGAACGAAGTCGCCAATCTCCAGCGTCTGGGTCAGATCGCCAAGAAACTGAGCACCCGCAACATCCGCATCTTCTCCTTCTACCCCCCCGACACCAGCAGCAACGGGGCCTACGACCAGTACGTGGAACAGACGATTGCCTCCCTCTCCCGCCTGGCCGAAGAAGCGGAGAAGTTGGATCTGCTCCTTCTGCTCGAAAATGAAAAGGGGATTGTGGGCGACACAGTAGCCCGCTGCCATCGCATTTTGACGGCTATCCCCAACCCCCACCTCACCTTTGCCTGGGACCCGGCCAACTTTGTGCAGGTGGGCGAGGCCAATGTGACCGCGGACGGCTGGCCCCTGCTCAGCCCCCACACAGGCTATGTCCATATCAAAGACGCCAAACTGGAGGGCGGTGTCAAAGCCGCCGGCGAAGGGGACGGCCAGGTGGCCGAGCTGCTCGCCCGACTCAACGCGGCCGGCTATCAGGGAATGCTGGCTCTGGAACCCCATCTGACCGTGGCCGGTCACAGCAGCGGCTTCAGCGGGCCAGAGGGTATGGCCTACGCGGCCCAGAAGCTGCGCGAAGTGATGGCGCAGACGGGATGTATTGAAGTATTATAGAGTGCAATGCCGGTATGTGCGCTCGACGAATGAAACGTGAAACGTGAGATCGTCGTCTGATCTCACGTTTCACGTTTCACTTCTCAGGCCAGCCAGAAATAACGGAGCAAAGCCCAATGCCCACCCCTTCCATCCGCACAACTGTCGTCGGCAGCTACCCCATCCCCGTCTGGCTGGCCGCCTATCCCACGGCTACCAATCTGCGCGACGCCATTCTGGTTGTGCTGAAAACCCAGGAACTGGCCGGGCTGGACCTGATCGCCGATGGCGAACTCTCCCGTTTCGATGTCAATCACCCGGAAACCAATGGGATGATTGAGTATTTTGTGCGCCCCCTGCGGGGTGTCAGCAGCAAACTGGGCAGGGCTGAGATCGAGCGCTTTCGCAGCCAACAGGGGATGGGTTTCCGTTCCCGGCCCGCGGGGCTGGTCCATGCGCCCATTCACCCGGGGTCCCTGGACCTGCCATCGGCCTGGGAATCTGTCAGACCTCTGAGCCAAACCCCCCAAAAATTTACCCTGACCTCCCCCTATATGCTGGCCAAGACGCTGCTGGACGAGCACTACGAGGACCAGCGGGTGCTGACGATGGAACTGGCCCGGATTCTGCGCAGCCAGGTGGAGCAGATCGACGCGCCGGTGATTCAGGTGGACGAGGCCAATCTGACCGGCCATCCGGAGGATGCGGGCTGGGCACACGAACCGATCAACTACGTCCTGGACGGTATCCGGGGCGAGCGGGCCCTGCATCTCTGCTTTGGCAACTACGGCGGACAGTCTATCCAGAGCGGCTTCTGGGAACATCTGCTACCCTTCCTCAACCATCTGCACGTGGACCATCTGGTGCTGGAATTCGCCCGCCGGGGCTACGAAGAGCTGCCCAACTTCCGGGAATTACGCCCGGAGATTGCGCTGGGCGTGGGCGTCATCGACATCAAAGACAATGGGGTCGAGTCCGCGGAGACGGTGGCCCGGCGCATTGAGCATGCGGTGAAAATCCTCGGACCGGAGCGCATTCAATGGGTTCACCCGGACTGCGGCTTCTGGATGCTGCCCCGCTCGGTGGCCGACCGCAAGATGGCCGCGCTGGTGCAGGGGCGGGATTTGGTAGAGGGGCGGGGATGAAGGGGTGACAGGGTGAAGGGGTGAGTCACACCCGGCACTCGACATCTTCCACTTGCCACCTGCAACTTTCAACCTTCCACATCTCACACCCAAGGAACCTCCTATGACCACTCCCCTCTCCTCAGTCATCATCGGCACGGGCGGGATCGCCCGGGCCCACGTCAACGCTGCCCGTTCCAACAGCGACCGCACCCAACTGGTGGCGGCGATGGACATCGACGCCGAGCGGGTCTCTGGCTTTTGCGAAACCAACGAAATCCCCCGGCCCTACACGGACCTGGCCGAGATGTTGGAACGGGAAAAGCCGGCGCTGGTCCACATCTGCACACCGCCCAGCCTGCATTGCGCACAGATCATCCAGGCCCTGGAAGCGGGAGCGTGGGTACTATGCGAAAAACCCCTCTGCGCCTCCCTGGCCGAGATGGACCTGATCGAAGAGGCCGAACAACGCACAGGCAACTATTGCAGCAGCGTCTTCCAGTGGCGCTTTGGCTCTGGCGGCCAGCATTTGAAAGGGCTGATCGACAGCGGCGCAGTGGGCAAGCCGCTGGTCGCCAATGCGCTCACCACCTGGTATCGCACCCCCGCCTACTACGCAGTGCCCTGGCGGGGCAAGTGGAAGACCGAACTGGGCGGCGTCTCTATGGGTCACGGCATCCATATGATGGATTTCCTGCTCTATCTCTACGGCGAATGGGCCGAGGTGCGGGCGATGATCGACACCCTGGACCGGGACATCGAAGTGGAGGATGTGTCGATGGCGATTGTGCGCTTTGCCAACGGCGCGATGGCGAACATTACAAACAGTGTGCTTTCGCCCCGGGAGGAGTCGTATATGCGCTTCGATTTCCAGAAAGCGACCGTCGAACTCCGCCACCTCTACCGCTATCACAACGACGACTGGACCTACACCATCCATCCCGGAATGGAGCACACCGCGGAGTTTGAGGGTTGGAAAACGCTCCCGGCCAATGTGGGATCGAACCACGACGAGCAGCTACGCCAGCTCCTCGACAGCCGGGAAAAGGGCGAACGCCCACTGGTCTCTGGGCCGGGGGTGCGGGGGACGATTGAGTTTCTCGCCAGCCTCTACAAATCGGCGATGACCGGCCAGCCCGTGCGCCGGGGCGACATCACGCCGGGGGATCCGTTTTACAATGCGATGAACGGACCGGGCGATCAGTCCTGGCAGCGGGGGTAAACAGCAGAACGCAGATTACACAGAGGACGCAGCGGTGTCCTGAGCCTGTCGAAGGGATTGCGCAGATTTGAAATGGCTACGATTGCAAAAATCGAAGTATTCCCCGTCCATCTTCCGATGATCCGCTCCTTCTCCTTCGCCTCTGGCTCCGCGGGGAAGGCGGGCGGCAAGGCGCCCCACGTCTTCGTCAAGCTAACCGACAGCGACGGCGGGGTGGGCTGGGGGGAAGGACGGCCCGTCCCCGGCTGGTCGCCAGAAACACTGGAGACCGTCACGTCCACCCTACGCGGCTACCTGGCCCCGGCGGTCAGCGGTCTCTCTGTGACCGACCGCTGGGGTGTCCACCGGGCAATGCAGCGGGCGATTGGCCGGGGGCCATCGCTGGGCCAGCCCATCGCCCGGGCCGCGTTGGATATGGCCCTGCACGATCTCCTGGCAAAGCGGGCGGGACTCTCCCTGCGCGCCTTTCTGGGCGGCGATAACCAGCGCAACCGGATGGCCCTCAGCTACACCCTCACCGGCCACGACCGGGCCTCGATTGAGGGCGAGATGGACGAAGGCCAGGCTGGGGGCTTCCGCCATTTCAACTTCAAAGCCGCGGTGACGCCGGAGACGGATGTGGAGGTGGCCGAGACGGTGAAAGCGCGCATCGCGCCCGGCGGTTTTGTCTGGGCCGATGCCAATCAGGGCTTCCAGCTTCACAATGCCCGCCGGGTAGCCTCGGCTTTCGAGACAATCGGCGTGGATGTGTTGGAGCAGCCCCTGCCCGCGGATCAGTTCGGGCAGATGGCCGCCCTGCGCGCCAGCACAAACATTCCCCTGGCCGTGGACGAAGCCAGCGTCGGCCCCGCGGATTTCTTCCGCTATGCGGCCCGGGGACTGGTGGACTATCTGGTGATCAAAGTTACCCGTAGCGGGGGCATCTGGCCCAGCCTGCAACAGATCGCCATTGCCGAGGCCGCGGGTCTGCCCCTGCTGGTCAGCGGGCTGACCGACGGCTTCCTCACCAAAATCGCTGTCTGTCAGATGGCCCTGGCCTATGGATTTGCGGGACCCGCCGCGCTCAACGGCAGCCAGTTCACCGATGAAAGCGCGCTCTTCCCAGAGAAGCACGCCATTGAATACGTAGGGAGTGTCCATCTGAGCGATGCCCCAGGGATTGGCGTGGAGCCGGACGAAGGGGCGTTGCGGCTACTTGCAGCGAGATGATCAAAAAATGGGACGCTGATGACGCTGAAAAAGCGGATTAGCGCTGATAAATCAGTTAAGATCAGTCGTTTCTGCGTGAATCTGCGTCCGCTTTTCATTGTCGAAGGAATCATTCCAATGCCGTGGATCAAACAGATTCTGCCTGCCGAAGCGACAGGGCTGCTCAAATCCGAATTGGAGAAGGCAGTCAAGCGGGCGGGACGGGTGTGGGGTATTGTGCAGATTATGTCCCTGAACAGCCGCACGCTGAAGAGCAGTATGGAGCTATACGGCTCGATTATGCACGGGGGATCACCCCTGAGCCGGGCCCAGCGGGAGATGCTGGCAACCGTCGTAGCCGCGGAGTTGGGCTGCGTCTACTGAACCCGTGCCCACGCCCACGACCTCCGTGCCGAGGTCGAGAGAATCTTCCCCACCGCCGCAGAGGCCGACGCCTATGTGGAAAGTATCGCGTCCGACTGGCGTAGCGCCCTTCTGACCCCGGCAGACCGCGCCCTGTGCAGCCACGCGGCCAAGCTCACCCATCACCAGCACGCCGTTTCTCCGGCGGATCTGGATTTGCTGCGCGGTCACGGTTTTGACGACGTAGCCATCCACGACGCCACCCAAGTCATCGCCTATTTCAATTACATTACCCGCATCGCCAACGGTTTAGGTGTGGAGCCGGAAAGCTTTGTGCGCGCCTGGGGAAGCGGCCAATGAAGCGGCCAGGGCTGCTTCACCTGAGAAATTACCCTCCTCTGGCAACCCGGCGGATGCTGCTTGTCCCGCTGACTCTGGAACAGATGCAGATGCAGCTTGACGACTACGCGCAGTTAGAGCGCTCGCTGGGCGCGCAGATCAGCGGAAACCGGCTGGAGCGGGAGATGCGCCCTATCGTGGCCCGGAGCATAGCCTATATGAAACAGACGCCAGAAGACGCGATTTGGAATACCTTTTGGGCGGCTCTTCTGATAGACGAAGGAGTTATGACGGGGGGCATTGGCTTCAAAGGGCCGGCGAATGGCGAGGGTGAAGTAGAAATCGGCTATGGCTTTGATGCCCCTTATCGAAACCGGGGGCTGGCAACCGAAGCGGTGCTGAGATTATCGGCCTGGGCCTTTGCCCAGCCCGGAGTGAGCAGTCTAATCGCCGACACCCACTATATGAATGTCCCCTCGGCGCGGGTGCTGCAAAAGGCGGGTTTTCTCCTCTACGCGGCGCACAATCACTTTTTATATTGGCGCAAGACGCGGCCGGAAAGCTGCGCACTACAATAGTTACGGGGTTGTTACAGCAACGGCATTGACGGACGGGGGGCTACTGCCGATATTGTTGGTGAAAGTGCCAAAGTATATCGGCAATACTACGTAGATTGATCAGCATAATATCAGGTACAGTGCGCAAAGATAGCTGTATACTGATAGGTACAAAGTACTGTTGAATTTACGTAAGGTTATTCTGCTTTACCACTGCCTAGATGAGAATAACTTCCGATGAACAATTTTTCTTCCCTATCTACTCTTGCGCTGGTCCTTCTTCTGTTTGTCTCTCTGGCAGCCCCGCTGGCAGCCGTTGCACCCCCTAACGAGCGGGCGACGGTTTCGCTGACCGGGGAAGTGTATATGGATGGCAATTTCAATACCATCCGGGAACCCCAGGAATCGGGGATTGCCAACTCCCGGATTCTCCTCTTGGCAGCCGACGGCAGCTTCATCGCCGAAACGACAAGCGACAGCGAGGGTTACTATGCCTTCGACAATCTGGACCTGGCCGCCTACCAGCTTCAAATTTCGGCGCCGGCTGGCTATATCGTCACCGGCAATGGCCTGGTATATGTGGCGGCTCAGGACGTCTCTGCACCGCTGCTTATCTCCACATCCCTGCTGCGCGGCATCTTTATTCCCCTGGTAAGCCGGTAGATACAATCCCCACTCGCGCCTCTACACCCCCACCCACCTCCCCCGCAGTGGGGGAGGCTGGGTGGGGGTGCGCCGTTACTCCCGATTGATCACAAAAACCAACTCGTTGGGAAAATCCAGGCGGGTGATGGATGCGTGCCAGCCAGCGCTCAGTTCGGCAAAACGGGCGGCGTAGGTCGCTTCCATACCTTTGCGCTGCCCGCCCAGGCTGCGGCTGGGAAAAGAGATGACCAGATGGCGGGCCCGGAGTTGGGCCAGCAATCTGCTCCCCGCGTCCTTCTCCATCTGTTCCAGACAGGGAATTGTCTTGAGAACAAAGGCCAGATCGACCGGTTCGCCGGGGCAGTCGGTCAGGACATTGCGCGTCTCGGCCCGGCCATCTATGCCCGCCAGGGCAAAAAAGTCATTGAGAAAAGCCATCTGATCGGAGAATATGTCCACGGCCCGGTAGTCTACCCGACCGGGGAGGGGCATCCAGTGCAGAGCGAGCGGATTCAACCCACAGGCCACATCCAGAATGGAGTGGATAGGCGGCAGAGAGGCAAAGATACGGCCATAGAAATCGTCGAGGAAGGGCAGGCGTTCGGCGGTGGATGCGTGGGTCGTCATCAGCTTTGCCAGCAGGGGCCCACGCATCTCTGGAGCGGGCCAGGCTGCGGTCAATTCGGCCAGCCAGCGCGCATAGTCCATTCGCCCGGTCTGGTAGGCGGCAGCGCTCTGGTGTAGCTGATTTTTGGTGGCTTTGATGGCCTCTTTGAGAGTGCGCCCTTTGGCCAGTTCAGCCGCAGCAATCGCTTCCACCAGTGCCGGCGCGATGGCGCGATATTTGCGGCTGCCCAGAACCGCTTCGACAACTTCACGCATCATTTGTCAGCTCAGCGCCCATAGCTGTCGGGTCAATTGGGCGTGGCCGTTGTGCTGGCTCATATGCTCGATGGCGTGCTGAATATCGTAGCGGGCGGAGAGGGGACGCTGGCTGGTGGGGTGGGCTTTGCTCTGCTCCAGATCGGCGTCGCTCAGGCTGTCCAGAAAGGTGTGAACCCACTCCTGGGTGCGCTTGACCCGCGCGGCCAGATAGACCGGGTCCAGATTGGCCGGACCAAACTCCTCATCCCCTTCATCCCCGTTGATGTCGTCCCACTCGATACGCCCCATCTGCCATTCGGCCCGGCGCAACAGATAGACCGTAGATGAGATATTGTGGGCGATCAGCCAGCCCAGCGAACCGGCTGGCCCTTTCCAGGGGCTTTCCACAAAGGGTTTCCAGGTGAGCGCAGATGCGGGCAAATCGGACAGCAGCTCCTCGATTTCCCCATATTTGTTGTCAAAGAGACGACGATAGGTGGCGATTTCCGACAGATCGATGGATGGCATAAGTAGCTCCTCGGCTAGGGGTGGAGAGTGGAAATTTCCGTAGTGGCGGATTGTAATTGCTTCATTATAGGCTGATCACCTGTGGCTGTCTAACCGGAATGGCCCTGGTCGGTGTACAATAGAAGGTGTCTGTTCAGCCACCCCACGGAACTGGATCGACTCCTCCCCCATCGTGGGGGAGGTTGGGTGGGGGTGAACAGTTACAATAGAAGCAGCGAACTCTCTACTCGTTTTGCGGACGGATGTAATGGACCTCTCTACCCTGCTGGTTGTGCTCGTCGTCCTTTTTGTACTTGTCGCCCTTTTTGGCGGCGTCTTCCTCTACGTCTACTGGTGGCTGATCCAGCGCGCCCTGCCCGATCTGAGCGGAACATTGCCCCTGACCGGGCTGACCGGACCGGTGGAAATCCTGCGGGACGAACGGGGCATTCCCCACATCTACGCGCAGAACCAGGCCGATCTCTTCCGGGCACAGGGCTTTGTCCACGCCCAGGACAGGCTCTGGCAGATGGAGCAGAACCGGCGCATCGCCAGTGGCCGTCTCTCTGAATTGTTCGGTGTGGCTGCCCTGGATGTGGACCGCTTCAGCCGCATTGTGGGCTTTTGGCGGGCAGCCCAGGCCGAACTGGCGACCCTGGAGCCGGAGATGGTGGCTCTGTTGGAGCAGTACGTGGGCGGCATCAACGCCTACATCGCCAGCCGCCCCGGTCGTCTGGCCCCGGAGTTCAACCTCCTGCGCCGCCAGCCGGAGCCGTGGACACCCCTGGACGTGCTGGCCTTCTCCAAAGTGATGGGCTGGAGTCTGAGCGTAAACTGGGAGAGCGAGCTGGTGCGGCTGCAACTGGCAAACCAGTTGGACCCGCTGTTGGCGGCAGACCTGGAGCCGGATTACCCGCCCCACAATCCGGCTATTACAGAAGCCCTGGGCGAAACGAGTATGCGGCTGGTCAGCACCGCGGGGCTGCTCCTGCGCCAGTACGAGCAGTTGCGGACGTGGCTGGGACCGTCTGGCTCGAATCAGGGCAGCAACAATTGGGTGGTCGGCCCCAAAGCCAGTAGCAACGGACGGGCTATCCTCTGCAACGACCCCCACCTGGCCCTGACAATGCCCGGCGTCTGGTATGAGAATCATTTGCACTGCCAGGAAAACGTAGACGGTGGACCCCAGACCGCAGACCGCAATTCGCAATTCGCAACTCGCAACTTGCACGTCAGCGGTGTCACCTTTGCCGGTGCGCCCGGTGTGGTCATCGGTCACAACGAGCGTATCGCCTGGGGCGTCACCAACGCCTTCCCGGATGTGCAGGACCTCTACATCGAGCGTCCCCACCCGGAGAAGCCCAACCACTTTGCCTACGGCGACGGCTGGGAAGCGGCGCGGGTGATCGAAGAACGGATCGTCGTGCGCCGCCAGAATCACCCCCACATCGAGCAGGTGGTCATCACCCGCCACGGCCCGCTGATCGACCGGCTGGTAGCGAATACGGGAACCACACCGCTCGCTTTGCGCTGGCAAGGCCACGAGCCGGGCCGTCTGCTCCACGCCATTGTGGGCATCAATCGGGCGCAGAATTGGGAGGAGTTCGACACGGCCCTGGCCGATTGGAGCGTGCCCGCCCAGAATTTTGTCTATGCGGATGTGGACGGCAACATCGGCTACCGGCTGGCCGGGGATATCCCCATACGCCGGGCCGGGCTGGGGCTGCTGCCAGCGCCGGGCTGGACGGACGAATACGAGTGGACGGGGATCATTCCCCACGACGAGCTGCCCACTGTATTCAATCCGCCCAGCGGGTTGATTGTGACAGCGAACAACAAACTCACTGGGGATGATTACCCCCATTTTCTTGGGGTCGAGTACTTCCCCGGCTGGCGCGCCCGGCGCATCGAGGAGATGTTGAAGGAAAAGCGGCGGCTCTCCCTGCGGGATATGGAGCAGATTCAGCTGGACACCACCAGCCTTTATGCGGAAGCCCTGGCCCCCATTCTGGCCTCCCACCAGAGCGAGGATCCCTTTGTCAATATCGGCGTGAATCTGATGCGCAATTGGGGCTACAAAATGGAGCGGGAAAGCGGCGCGGCCCTGGTCTTTCACTACACCCTTCTCCATCTGCTGGATATGACCTTTGGCGAAAAGATCGGGCCAGCCCGCCGGGGTTTTCTGGGCGGCACACTCAGCCCGCTCTTTATCATCAGCGGTTTTATGCACCGGGCTGAAAGCCGGCTGCTGGAGATTCTGCGGGACAATGAGGAGTCGGTCTGGTACACCGACGCCAAAAGTGGGCGACAGCGCAGCCGGGATGAGCTGATCGGCGAGGCCCTGGCCCTGGCTGTGCGCCGCATCCGCAAGGAGGTGAATCCCACGCCCCGCCAGTGGGCCTGGGGTCGGATGCACCAGATTCGCTATGCCCACCCGATGGGCAGCGTGCGTATTCTCAAAGGCTTCTTCAACCGGGGCCCCTTCCCCCTGGGCGGCGACGGCACAACGCCCAACCAGACCAGTTACGCGCCGGAATTGCCGCCGGGATTGGCCCAGATTGTGGCGAGCTACCGCCAGGTCTACGATGTGGGGGATTGGGATGTGGCCCGCACCATCACCACCAGCGGGCAGAGCGGCCATCCCCTCAGCCCCAACTATGCGGACCAGATTCCCATGTGGCTGGAAGGTGTCTATCACCCTATGCCCTGGAGCCGGGAGGCGGTGGAAAAGATTGCCATCCATCGGCTGCGGTTGGTGGGGGGGTAAAATGTCAGCGTCAAACGTGGGAGTTTGAGGCTCAGAAGTTCGACTTTTCGGAAAAAGTCGAACTTCTGTCATCTTCTTTCGGTGGTCAATCCGCGGCGACGGGCGTTCCGTTATCGGCCTGCACCCAATCCGCGGCCCCCTCTTCCCGCACCACCAGCTTGGCCACCCGCTTGGCGTGGTAGTAGATTCGCTTCAGATTTTCCAGTGTATCCACCTGCATTGTGTAGCTGGCAATCTTCGCCGGGGTCAGCGTCTCTTGCAGACGCCGGGCCTTCCAGGCGCGGATGCGCATTTCCGTATGGTTGATTGCATCCTTCATATTCATCACCTCTTCGGCTGCGTCCCGGCTTTCGGTCAAAAAGGCGGTCAGTGCGCTGGTAAGGGAGCGGGTAACCTGACGATGCAACCCGTTTAGTTCCACCATCGACTCCGGGGTGATCTGTATGGTGCCCCCGGCATTGACCTGGGCCAGGTGGGCCAGATTGTTCTCCATAATATCCCCGATGGCCTCCAGTTCAGTCAATGCGCTCATTGCCCCCAAAACAGCATTCGCCACATCGTCCGAGAGATTTTTCTGGCCGATCTTTGCCAGATATTGGGTGACAGCGGTGTAGAGAGCGTCCACCTGATCATCCATTGCCCGAATCTCGGCGACGGCCTCCAAATCCCCCTGAAAGACAGCCGCAGGGACTTTTGCCATCATCTGTTCCAAAATATCGCCGATGCGGCTGACCTCCCGGCGGGCCAGCCCCAGGGCCAGAGAGGCGGTGCCCAGCAGACTTTCGTCCAGATAGCGGGGCTTTATCATTTTTGGATCATCCACATAGGCTTTATCAGGAACCAGAATATCGATAATCCGCTCGATCCAGGGGACAAAGGGCAGAAAGAGCATGGAAATTGTCACATTAAACAGCGTGTGCGCATTGGCAATTTGGCGGGGCACAACAGCAGCCTGCGCGACCGCCACGGAGACGCCGCTCGTCGCCAACGGGGAGAGTGTACGGATCAATTCAGTAAATGGCTGCAGAAAGGGAAGCACTATAAGCGCACCCACAATATTGAAAAGTATGTGAGCAGCGGATGCACGCACCGCTTCACGCGGTTTGCCAATGGCAGCCAGCCCAGCCGTGATACAGGTGCCGACATTGGCCCCCAATACAAACGCAATACCCGTTTCCAATGGGACAAGCCCCTGAGAAGCAAATACAATCGCCAGGCCAATGGTGGCCGAACTGGCCTGCACCAGTGCAGTGAAGGTAGCAGCCGCCAGAATACCAAAAAGGGGATTGCCTGTCGCGGCCATTAATCGGATAAAGGGGGGATAATCGCGCAGGGGTGCCATGGAACTGCCCATCAGGTCCATCCCCACAAAGAGCAGCCCCAGCCCCATCAGCCACTGCCCATACCATTTGCGCTTGCCCTTGCCAGTAAATAAGAGAATGAAACCGATTGCCACCAGCAGCAGCGCATACTGCGTTACCTTAAAGGCGATGATCTGCACAGTGAGTGTCGTACCGATGTTTGCCCCCAGGATGATGCCCAGGGCTTGGGAGAAGGTCATCAGCCCGGCGGTGATGAAGCCGACGACCATCACAGTTGTCACCGAACTGGACTGGACAACAGCGGTGACAACACTGCCTGTCAGCAGCCCGGCCCAGCGGTTGGAGGTCAAGCGGCTCAACACGTCTCGCATACGTAGCCCGGCCACAATACGCATGGCCTCGCTCATCTGCTCCATACCAAAGAGAAAGATGGCAAGCCCGCCCAACAAACCACTTGTCATCGTGGGAAGATGGATTTCCGCTCCGCCTTCCCCGGCAGCGTACAGCGCCCGAGGGAGAGATACCAGCAATCCCAATAGGAGGAGAACAAACATACGCCGCTGTACATTCTTCATCACTCTGGCCTTCCTGTAGATTCGTCAATCAATCGAAAGTAAATTATGATAGCAGACAGTCGATGACTGTCTGCTATCATTCGTTAACTTAGATAAAGTCCCCGGCACTTGTTTTCCCCATTTCCGGGACACATCCCGTGGAATTTGTCTTATTGCCCGTAATGCCTATTAGCGTATAAAATGGGATGAAAGGCTCAAATCAATTCCCTCTATCTGGCTTTACAATAGGACTACAGCACATACCATTTCAATTCACACCTGATAAGAATTGTAAGATCACCACGCGACGTTAAACTGAAAATAGAAAGGTTCTGTCCGATGGCTCTACATCAAACGCAAAAACACAAAACAGCAGCCTCCCAAAAGAGCACCCATTCAATTTGGGGTCTGGCAGCGCTCTTTCTCGTTGCCCTGGCTGTCGTCTTTGCGGTTTCGGGGACGGGCAAGGCAGCTACTGACCAGTCTCAGCGCTATCAATCGCCCCCGCCATCGCCCATCTATACCCCGACACCCACGCCCACCGTCTCGCCCCTTCCCTCACCGACGCCGGTCGTCGAAGCAGTCAATCCCGGTTCCGGCGTGATCAATCGGCCCAATCAGATCAATGTCTACGGAAATCACTTCCAGTCCCGTGCGGTCGTCCGCATCTTCTGGGAGAGCCACGGCCAGACAGCCCGCTCTGCGGATACACCGGTGTACATCCAACTGGACACCCAATTTATCGGGCCGCAACATCTGGTGGCAAAGGTTCCCGCCAATATTGCCAAAGGGTTGTATGGGGTCCGTGTGATCAACCCCGACAACCAGAGATCGGAAATTGTCCACGCGGCCTATGAAGCAACCAGCGCCAACCCCCAGGATACAAACGATCTGACGTCCCGTGCGGAGAATTTGTGGACAACGCCAAACGCACTCACTGCCGGCGAATCGGTCTCGCTGGGGTTGACCGTCTTCCGGACCGGTGGCGTGGGCGGCTTGCCCCCCTTTGCAGTTGATTTCTATGCCGGGGAGGTCAATGCAACCCACAAAATCGGGCGGGGCTTTATCACAGGTATCAGCCCAGACAGCAGCGCATCCACATCAGCTATCAGTTGGACTCCCGAAAGCCACGGCGAGATCAAACTCTTTGCGGTGATCGATCCAGACGGTCAGATTGCCGAGAGCAACGAACAGAACAACCAGATCAAGCGCAAAGTCAACGTCCGCTATACCCAGCTGACTGATACCACACCGCCTTTGGCCCAAAAGTTGTACGTCAACGGCGGAGAGCACCAGGTATCCGATCCAAATGTTTCCCTCTCTGTCGATGCCGTAGACCCGGCACCCAACCCAACCGGAGTTACCAAGAGCTACTACGTCGAGCTGCAATGGGCCAGCGGTATTGGCAGTGGCGGGGTCTGGATTCCGGTCAAATGGACCACCTGGAATGATTTTGCCAGCCAGCCCCACGCCTATGAAATGATGCCCAACAGCGGGTTGCGCTACCTGCAAGCCTGGGTGGCCGACGGGGCCGGGAACATCTCGGCCAAACCCGCTATCCAGCGGGTGAACTACGTACCCGCCACCGATTCCCTGCTGGAAGGCGAGATTCGGGTCTTCCGCCCCGCGCTGCTGGCCGGTCAATGCCTGTCTGTACGTGTCGAACCGGCTGGCTCGGCAATGGACCCGGACCTGTACGTCTGGCCGCCCAACCACACCCCGGGGGACGGGCCGGCTGGCTATAGCATCCTGCCCGCAGGCCAGGTGGATCAGGTGGTAATCCAGCCCACCCAGGCGGGTATCTATCAGGTGGAGGTGGTCGCCTTTACCGACGCTACCTACAACCAGAGCATCGAGATTCTGGAGAGTTGCCCGACGGCAAGGACCAGCCTGGCCCCGGCATTGCCCAATGCGAAAACGCCGCGGACAGAGCCTTCTGTTCCTGTAGAGAATGTGCCAGTGGGTGACGAAACTGTGCCGGAGACGATCAAGCAGTATCTGAGCTTCATCAGCTTCACATCCCGGGAAATCCAGAGCGCCGGGAGCAACAAGACCATCTATCTACCGACCCTCAACCGCTAGAGACTGGCGGATCGAAAAACAGAGGAGTGTTGCAAAGGGCGACAGGGATACAATCTCCTGTCGCCCTTTTCGTTTGACTCTTGCCCGGCCCCGGGTCAGCTGCCCGCTGTCAGGTAATGCACTTCTGATTGCTGTCGCAACCGTTGCGCGGCCTGCTCTGCCGTAATGTCCCGCTGGGGAGTTGCCAGCAGTTCGTAGCCCACCATAAATTTGCGCACGGTGGCCGAGCGCAGCAGGGGCGGATAAAAGTGGGCGTGTAACTGCCAATGGGGATACTGCCCGCCGTCGGTTGGCTGGCCGTGCCACCCCATAGAATAGGGGAAGCTGGTTTCGAAAAGGTTGTCGTAGCGGATGAGTAGCTGCTTCAAAGTGTCGGCCAGATCATCCCGCTGGGCATCCGTCATCGCGGGGAAGTGGGTGATGGGGGCACGGGGGAGCACAAGGGTCTCGAAGGGCCAGACTGCCCAGTAGGGAACCAGCACAACCCATTCCCGGCTCTCCAGAACAATCCGTTCCCCCGCCTCCAATTCGGCGTGCAGATAGTCCAGCAACAGCGGGCTGTTGTGTCGCTCGTAATAGAGCCGCTGCTCCCGATCTTCCAGGGCTGGCTCTGTGGGAATCCGGCGATTGGCCCACACCTGGCCGTGGGGATGGGGGTTGGAACTGCCCATCATTGCGCCCCGGTTTTCAAAAAGTTGGACGTAGCTGATCTCTGGTCGTCCGCCCAATTCTGTCACCTGCTCTGCCCAGACATCCACCACCCGGCGAATATCCGCTCCCTCCATCCGAGCCAGAGTCAGGTCGTGGTGGGGACTGAAACAGATCACCCGGCAGGTGCCGGTCTCGGCTTCGGCCTGGAAGAAGCGGCCCTGGCTGATCTCCTGGGCGGGCGAGTCCGCCAGCAGCGCGGCAAAATCATTGGTAAAGACAAAAGTTGAATCGTAGGCCGGATTGGAGAAGCCCCCGGCCCGCTCGTTGCCGGGGCAGAGATAGCACTGGGGGTCGTGGCTGGGCAGATTCTCCTGGGGTGGACGCTCCACCTGCCCTTGCCAAGGACGTTTGGTGCGATGGGGTGATACGAGAACCCATTCGCCGTTGAGCAGATTGCGGCGGCGATGGGGGTGTTCGGTGGGGTCAAAGGAACGGGCTGATGGCTGACGCATAATAGACCTTGACAAAGAACGAAGGATTCCGTAGGATGAAGCAGGTCGAAACAGGAACAGCGAACTGCTGATGAAAGGACTAAAACTGAATGGATAGCACTGCTCTGCTTGAACCAATCCAGGCGACAGTGGCCGAAGTCGAATACCCAGAATCAGATGGAGAACCCATGGGAGAAAGCGGCATACACGTCCTGGCAACTTTGCATCTGCTCGGTGCTCTACGCTATTTTCTGCGCGAGTATCTGAACATTTATGTAATCGCAGATATGTTTCTTTATTACGAGGAAGGCAATCCGCGCTCTGTCAAAGCCCCCGATGTAATGGTTGTCAAAGGTATAGACGCCAGCTATGAACGCAAAAGCTTCAAAACGTGGGAGGAAGAAGCGGTTCCCGCCGTCATTTTTGAAGTGAGTTCTCCGTCTACAGCCATAGAGGATATGACAAGCAAACACAGTCTATACGAAGCACTGCAAATATCCGAGTATTTCATCTTCGACCCGCTGGGTGAGTATCTGCCGGGGCAAATACGCGGCTTTCGTCTCGAAAGAAACCGCTACTTGCCCATTCGACCTAATTCCGATGGCACATTGACCAGCTACGAACTGAACGCCCGGTTGCGTGTGGAAGACTACCTGCTACGTATCATCGATCCAGTGACCAATAAGCCTGTTCCTGGCCTCAATGAGGCGATGTATGAAGCTGAGCGTGCAATGAAACGGGCCGAGCAGGAAGCCCAACGGGCCGAACAGGAAGCCCAACGGGCCGAACAGGAAGCCCAACGGGCCGAGCAGGAAGCCCAACGGGCCGACGCGGCAGAGGCTGAAATCGAACGCCAACGACAAATCATTGAGCAACTACGCAAACACCTGCCAGAAAACGGCTCGCCAATGGAATAAAAGTCAAAGTCGGCAAGTCTGTCTTGCGGTGACAGGGCGGTGCGCCTAACCCTTGAGTGCCTCCTTTGCCAGGGCAATCGACCCCAATACCCCGGCCTGGCTTCCCAAGCCCGGCGGCACGATATAGCTGTCAATGGCCTTTTCCATCTCCGCCATCTGAATATAGCCCTTCAACTGATGGCGCACTTCCCGGTGGATCAGTGGGAAGATGTGGGGCTGTCCCATCACGCCACCGCCCAGAATAATTCGCTGGGGGGACAGAATCGTAATGATATTGACCAATCCCAGTGCCAGATAATGGGCCTCCAGCAGCCAGGCTTCGTGATCTGGAGCGAAGCTCTCCCCCTTTGTGCCCCAGCGGGCCTCCAATGCGGGCCCATTCGCCAGCCCCTCCAGGCAGTCTCCGTGAAACGGACAGACACCGGGGAAAGGGTCCCGATCCCAGTCGTGGGGCACGTACATATGGCCCATCTCCGGGTGCATCAGCCCGTGGATCAGTCTGCCGCCCACCATTCCACCGCCACCAATACCCGTACCGATTGTAAGGTAGACAAATGTATCCAGCCCCTGGGCCGCGCCCCAGTGATGTTCGCCCAGAGCCGCGCCGTTGACATCTGTATCAAAACCGATGGGCAGGTCAAAGTGTTGGCGTATCATCCCCACAATCGGCGTGTGCTGCCACGCCAATTTGGGGGTTGTGGTAATTGTGCCAAAAGTCGGCGATTTCGGATGGGGATCGATGGGGCCAAAAGCGGAAATCCCGATGGCCTGAAGCGGGCCGTGAAGAAGCTCCTGCTCCTGAAAAAAAGCAATCGCCTGGGCGATTGTCTCCCCCGGCGTGGTGGTAGGAAAGCGGCTCTCGGCCCGAATGTCGCCGGGACCGCTCCCCACAGCGCAGACAAACTTCGTGCCGCCCGCTTCGATTGCACCAAAAAGTTGTGACATAAGAACCTCATTCTTCTGGAATAGACTGGGCCGCGCTGTCGGCCCCTCTCTCTTGGGTAATCTGACGCGCCAATCGGGTAAATCCGGCCTGGGACCAGCCGGCCCGCTCCCCCGTATACAGCGCAAGCCATACACAAAGGGCGAGGCTGGACTCTTCAGCCTGCCACGCACCCCAGCCCAACCAGGCATACTCTTATCGCCGCTGGCATAGCTGTCCACCACCACCCGCTGGGGTAGCTGCTCACCCCTCCCAACCTCCCCCACTTTGGGGGAGGAGTCGATCCAGTTCCCTTCCTAGAATGGGGAGAGGTAGGGTGGGGTAGCTCAACAGCTACTCGCTGGGCTACTTCCACAAACGGATGGAGTGCCGTTGGCATTCACCCTTCTCGTCTGTAGTATATCATCACCGACTGCGAGACGCACGAAAATAGGCGCGGGATCGGTCCGCTGCTATAATGAGGAGTCGATGGCTACTGAATTTCGCTTCTGCCCGCACTGCGCCACACGGCTGCAATCCATACACCGCTTCGACCGGGTGCGTCCTGTCTGCCCGGCCTGTGGCTATATCTACTTTGCCGACCCCAAAGTGGCCGTCATCGGGCTGGTGACGGTGGAAGCCCAGGTATTGCTGGTGCGCCGGGCGGTTGACCCCGGCAAAGGTCTCTGGTCACTGCCGGGCGGCTATATGGATGCGGGGGAGATGCCCGGCGAGGCATTGCAACGGGAAGTGGCGGAAGAGGTGGGGCTTGCCATCAATGTCGGCGCCCTGGCGGCCATTTTCCCCATGCAAAACGGCGAAGGCCAACGCACGGGGATTGTCCTGGCCTTTTGGGGCGCACTGGCAGGCGCGGATCGATCCCTATTTCCCCAGGACGACGTAAGCGATGCGGGCTGGTTTGCCCCGGACCAAATCCCGAACGGGCTGGCCTTTGAATCGACCAAAAGCCTTATCGCCGACTGGATAGATACACGTACGTCGGACTGTTAGTCCGACTGGCGACACAGCGGACCAGTCGGACTAACAGTCCGATGTACGATGGCTAATTACACATCAGGTGGAGTAACGCGTGAACGGAAAGCGAGTACTGATTACAGGCGGGGCCGGATTCTTGGGAATCAATCTGGTGCGCTATCTCCTGGCCCGGGGCTATGCAGTGACATCCCTGGACATTGCGCCCTTTGACTATCCCGAACGGGAGCAGGTGACGATCCTGACCGGGGATATTCGGGACAAAGCAGCCGTGGCCCAGGCAATGGCCGGGGTGGATCAGGTGGTGCATACGGCCGCGGCCCTGCCCCTCTACACCCCGGAGGATATCTACACCACCGACATCGACGGGCTGCGCAATGTGTTGCAGGCATCCTTCGACCAGCAGGTGGAGCGCTGTGTACACATCTCCTCGACGGCTGTCTATGGCATCCCGGACCACCACCCCCTGCGCGAGGAGGACCGGCTGGATGGGGTGGGTCCCTACGGCGAGGCAAAGGTGGAGGCCGAGGCCATCTGTCAGGGCTTTCGGGAGAAGGGGCTGTGTGTGCCGGTCATCCGCCCCAAATCCTTTATCGGTCCAGAGCGGCTGGGCGTCTTTGCGCTTTTGTACGATTGGGCCAAAGATGGCAAGGGTTTTCCAATGCTGGGCAGCGGCAAGAATCGTTACCAGCTTTTGGATGTGGAGGACCTGTGCCAGGCTATCTACCTGACGCTTAGCCTGGACCAGGCCCAGGTCAACGATACTTTCAATATCGGGGCGACGGATTTTACGACGATGCGCGAGGATTATCAGGCCGTGCTGGACTACGCCGGCCACGGCAAGCGCATTGTCCCCCTGCCAGCCGGGCCAGCCATTTGGACCCTGCGTCTGCTGGAAAAGCTGAATCTTTCCCCCCTGTATAAGTGGGTATACGAGACAGCCTCGAAAGATTCATTTGTCACAGTAGAAAAGGCCCAGCGGGTGTTGGGCTGGCAGCCCAAATTCAGCAACAAAGAGGCGCTGGTCCGCAATTACATCTGGTACATCGAAAACCTGCACACCTTCGAGAAACAGTCCGGCGTCTCCCACCGGGTGCCCTGGGGCCAGGGGATTTTGAAGCTGGCGAAGATGCTCTTTTAACGCCCATCCCTTCCACCACAAAGTCACAAAGTCACGAAGAAAGACCGAGCGTTTACTGAACTTCCTTGTGACTTTGTGGTTGATCTGATTCCACTCCGTACCAGCGAGGAACTAACGCATATGGATTAGTTCCTCGGCCAGACCGGTGAAACGTAAAACGTGAGGTGTCGTCACCTGATTTCACGTTTCACGTCTTCACGTTTCCGCACACAAATCGTGGCTCCGCCACCTTATACTGTACCGCCGACTACTCCCCATTGCCTGTCTCGGCCTTTTCCACAGGAATATCCTGGGCAGCACTCTCACCCGGCGACGCTTGCCGCTTCTTCTCCAAATCCTGGGCAAACTCCTGCAACTCCTCGGCCACTGTCTGCAAGCCTTTGGTCACCCCTTCCTTCAGATCCGCGGTGACTTTGCTGGTGCGCACCTTCTCCACCACTTTGCCCGCCTGCTCTTTTAGCTCCTGCCCCTGCTCGCTCTCGTTGAACTGCTTGAGAATCGACTCCACATTGTCCACCAGGGAGCGCAGCCCCCGGTTCAGGTCTGTCTCCAACTGATGGCGTTGCTCGCTGTTCCAGGCAGCCTGGACAGCCCGACCAAAGGATTCGGCCAGCCGGTTCAGTTCATCGCCAATATCATCCTTGCGCGCTTCCGGTTGGGGTGCAGATTCCTGTGATGTTTGCTCTTCGTTCATTCTTCCGTCTCCCTCAAATATGTGGTTCATCCGTAAAAGACCCCGAACTTCTGAACAAAATATCGGGAATACCCTCTGCCTGCTCTACGCATACCCTGGCGCAAAGTCGCGACTGACTTGAAAACAGCCTTGTAACGCAAGCTGTTAGCTTGCGGAAGCCCGAACTAACAGTTCGGGTTACAAAGGCAGCGTCCACTGTTCGTCGCTGTCAGCGGCCCCAGCCACGCCGCCTATTCCATGGGAATGGGAAAGGTGTCGCCCACAATCTCCCCATTGACGTTGACCGGAAGCCGAAGCCCACTGGACGGCGCGTACAGGCCGACTTGGGCCAACAGGCCAGATCGGGCAGCAGGCGAGCTCAGCCGGTGGGGATCGCTGATATATTCGCCGGGCTGCCAGGTGTTGCTGGGAGCCGGGGCCAGGCCACGACCCGGCGGCGCATCGTCCTGGGCCAGCAGATGTCCCGAGCTATCTCGCAGGTGGACAAAGACGTGATGGGGCGGCAGGAGTGTCTGCTCCACCCGCCAGTAGAGGGTGAGCAGCAGCGTGCCATCCTCGCCAGAGGTGCGGTCATAGCCGAGCAGCGTAGCGTGGGAGCCGAAGAGCGCGGGCTGTTCCAAAGGAAAATGGGGCTGGGGGGGTGTAAAGTTGGCGGCCCGCCGTTCTACCGCAAAGCTGCCCAGCTCCAGCGGGGCGCTTTTCTCCCCAGTGGCTGGGTTGCGCAAACCGCTCACAAGCCGATAACGCCCCGGTGACAGGTAGGCGGGCAGGAAAAAGCTGACGGGCAGACGATATTGGCTGCCCGGGGGCCAGCTCTGGGCAGGATTGGCGGGCAAAGGCCAGCCCTCCCAACCCGCAACGCCCCCGCCCTGGCTGTCCAGCACCGAAAAATAGAGTTCCCAATCAGCCGTGGGGGAGCGGTGGGCCTGGGCAAAGAGGCTCAGATTCAACTCGGCCCCCGCCAGAAGAGTCGCCGCGGGGTCAAAGCCCGATATACCCAAAAAGTCGATACCCTCCCGGTTCTCCGGCCCGGCCAAGAGGCGTTGTATGGGCAGACGCAGGGCTGGGAGAGGCTGGGCAGGCGCGGCCACAGCCAGCCGTCCAATCTCTGCCAAGCCCAGAGCAGTATCCTGCCCATTCACAGGCAAGAGCACCTCTTCGCCAAGCGGACCCACACCCACCGCCAGCCCATACTCGCCCGGCGGCAGGCCAGGGGGAAGCAGCAGACCCACCCGATCCACCCCCGGCTGAACATCCCCAGCGGGGGGCCAACTGCCCAGAGGCGCGTAATCCCGCTGGGCAAAGACCCGGCCCGCGGCATCCTGCAAACGCAGACTCACCCGCACATCCCCCGTGGGAAACCCAGCCCAGGCCAGGTCCACCGCTACCACCTGATTGGCGGATTCCACGGCTGTCTGACCCAAACCAAAACCACCCAAGCGGACCGCGGAAAAATCGACCGGCGTCCCGGCAACCACCGGTGCGGAGGCCCGGCTCCAGCCGCTCAGCCGGGTGGTCTGGCTGTACCAGCGGTTCTCAAAGTTGACGACTGCCCGTCCAGAAGTGTCCAGACCGACGCCCCGTAGATAGGCTTCGATCTTGCCCTCCAGAATACCGCCCAGGGAAAGGTGGGCTGGAAACCAGAGCTTGCCCTGAACCAGCGCGCGGTCGAGCGCGGCCCGCACCGATTCATCCCAGGCCGTGGAGGGGGTGAGCAGAGGCCAGGGGCCGTGCAATTCACCCCGCCCCCAGACAGGGGCATAGGCCCGCCAGTAGCCCACCTGCCAGGGAAAGACAGCCAGGACCGTATCCCTATCACTGCCCTGCTGAACAGTCTGACGGATCAGCGGGCGGTAGTCGTCTTGCACGTAGCGGGGGGTGGTGTAGAAAGCCCACACACCCGTAGCCGCCCCGGCCAGCAACCCCGCCACCCCCAACCCGACAGGGATCCGCGCCCAGGGCCCGCCAGTCGCCAAAAGTTGATCGATAGCGACAGCAGCCAGCAGCAGAAAATAGGGTAAGACAAAGAGCAGTACCCGTTCGCCCCCCTCCGGGAAAAAGGGCAGGCGCAGGTTGAGCAGATAGCCGATTGCTGTGGGCAGGAGGAGGAGGAGGGAGAGGAAGGGGATTGGGGATTGGGGATTGGGGATTGGGGCGCGGCGGCGGGTCAGGGCGGAAAGGATGGGTGCGGCCAAGAGAATGAGCAGGCTGCCAGTCGCCAGCCAGGGGAGAAGGCTCTGCCAGGCGATTTCGGGCTGAATATGACCGGAAGCAAAGGCCAGCAGGTGGCGCAGCAGGTAGGCGAGCGCTCCCAGGGGCTTGTCCGCATCCTCCACAATTTTCTGGCTGACGTAGGGGATCAGTTGCGGGACGGCATAGAGCAGCCAGGGCAGGTAGAGCAGGGCCACCCCCATCCACCCGGCCAGGAAGGGCAACAGGCGGCGCGGGCTGCCGCGGAAATGCCAGAGCGCCCAGATGCAATGGCCCAGGGGAAGCAGGACCGCGTAGTACTCTGTATAGAGCAGTAGCGCTGTCGTCGCCACATACCCCACCCACAACGCAGATCTTCGCCCGGCTGGTTTTCTGCCCCCACTCCCCAGCCCCCAAAACAACCCCGTACTCACCATCCCCAGCAGCATCTCCAGCCCATACATCCGCACTTCCTGGCTGTAGAAGATGTGGATGGGGCTGACGGCCAGGAGCAGCAGAGCCAGGCGCGCCACCCGCACCCGGCCGGGGGCAACAGTTCGGGCCAGCCACCAGATAACAGGCAGAGAGAGCAGCCCAATCAGCACGGAAAAGGCGCGCAAAAGCAGCGGCGAGACCGCGCCGAAACCGGTTAACCAGAAATGAAGCAGGGCATAATAGAGCGGAGGGTGGATATCCTGGGCAGTCAACCGGAACATCTGGGCCAGGGGTTCTGTGGCAAACCAGACCGAATAGCCTTCGTCCCACCAGAGGGGTTGCCAATCCAGGCGCAACAGACGCAATCCAAGGCCGAGCAGACAGAGCAGAAACGGCAGCCAGAGAGAGCGGATGGACTGGGAAGCGGTTCGCTGGGGCATGGGATGGGGGTAGGAAGCCTGGGATTGGGGAGTGGGGATTAGAGATTGGGGGCTGGCAATTGCCCAGTCCCCAATCTCCAGTCCCCAGCCCCTTCTCTACGGCGCAATCCAACGGGGCAGAAGGGTGCGCATTGTGCCAGAGACTGTCAATACCCAGGCTTCGGAGACCTGATTGCCCGACATATCGGTCACCCAGGCCCGGTACTCCCCGGGGGAAGTCCCAGCAAATTCAACCTTCACATTGTACCAGAAGGCGTCATTGGGGCCGATCAGTGTCCGGGCCTCAAAAATGCCTTCCCCCCGGCCCAAAGGACCCTCAACCACCATTTTATAGCCGCCCACAGCGTCGGAACAGGGGAAGCGCTGAGGACAAATCCAGCCATAGAATGTAATGTATGGATTGGTGTTCTCCTGGGGTGCCACCCCATCGCCCTTTACCAAAGCGTAGGAAGGGGCCGGCGTGGCGGTGGGCTGGGCAGGTGCGGGCGTGGCAGTGGGCGCGGCCGGCGGTGGCGAGGGTGGCGCGGGGATGTCCGCGGCTACTGCCACCCCATCCAACGGGCCGCTGGTATCTACCAGAAAATCGGCAATCCAGACCCGCTGCCCATTGAGACAGCAGAGCTGATACCAGTCACCGGCAGGGTTCTTTCCCACAATCTCGAACTCTGCGCCCCGCTCCACCGTGCCCGCCAGCCCATAGCCTGTGCCTGGTCCGGAGCGTACGTTGGCCTGGGGATTGGTGATCACCGCTTTGGCCGACTGGGGCGCGGGGGTCGGCGTCTCTGTAGGAATTTCCGGTGTGGGCGTGGGTGCGTCCGGCACGGGGGTGGCTGTGTCTGCCACTGCCACTACCGCGGGCTGTGATTGCTCTGCCACTGGCGTCGGCGTGAAGGTGGGCCGGGGCGTGCGGGTCGGCTGTGGCACAGGGGTTGGCTCTTCTGCGCCACAGCCAACGAGCAGCAGGGCCAGAAGCAGAACAAAAATCCGGAACTGAAATTTCGACGTTTTCAAGAGGCAAACTCCTTCTACTATTATCGATGCGGCAATGCGCCGACCCCTGCCAGAAGTTCGACTTTTCGGAAAAAGTCGAACTTCTTTCTCTGTGTAATCTGCGTTCAAAATCTTTCCTGGCGTTACGGACTTAGTAACTGTCAAGAAATAAGTCGCGGGTATGATTCCGGGAATCGGCCACAACATCTTTCGGCTTTCCCCGTATCGTCTGGCCGATTCCCGGAATCTCGTCTGCGAAAACCCTACGTCATTTCCTGACGCTTACTCAACGTATCCTGCGCCACCCGATATAAATTTCCCGGTTGACGTTCGAGGGGTCGGTTGTAAAGGTCACCGGCTCCGAGAGCGCATTCCCAGCCCCATCCTTCACCCAGACTGTCCATTGGCCGGTCCCCAAAAGTTGGGGCAGGGTAGGGGTGACGGTCGCCCCAGGCCACTCTGCCCGGGGCGGGTTGAAGGGCTGGTATTCATACTTATAGTTGAAACGCACCCGGTTGCCGGCCCCTTCGGGAGCGCTCCACTCCGGGTGATCAAAGCTGGGCAGCTCCCGGTTGGTGTTGGGCCGATCAAAACCGGCAAATTGCACTTCCAGAAAATAGCCGCCGGCCGCGTCGTCTTCGATGTTGTCAAAGGGATTTTCGCCGATAAAAAGGTAGACCCAAATCGTCAGAAACTCATTGTTCGTCGGGAAAAACTGGGGGCCGATGGCACGCTCGAAGGGAAAGATATAGGGTGTGGCGGTTGGCGTCTCGGTGGGTGTGGGTGTAAAGGTCGGCGTGGGCGCAGGCCCTTCTGTCCTGAGCTGCACCTGCGAAATGTCGTTTATCACCCGCACGTGGGACGCAGCAATCCAGACCGTCTGATCGTTGACACAGCAGATCGCTAACCAATCGCCCAGGGTATCCTTACCCGTAATCGTAACCGGAATATTCGGACCCAACTGGGCAAAGAAGGGATAATTGACCCCTGGCCCCGTGCGCATAGAGACGAAACCGGAGGGCACAATCACAAAAGGCGTGGGTGTGTGGGTGGGCGTGTGGGTCGGTGTATCGGTGGGAACGGGCGTAAATGTGGGTGGGACAGGCACAGGCGTTTCCGTCACCGTAGGCGTGGGCGGCGGCGGAAAGAGAAAATTCGGCGTTACGTCTGGCGGCAGAATAATCACACCCGGCGTCCCCTGACTGGGTGGCGTAATGACAATCAGCGGAGCCAGCACATCCGGCGTGGATGTGAAGGTGGGCACCGGTTGGCGGGTTGAAATCGGCGTCGCGACAACGGCAGCCTGTTCCACCAGCCCCAGGGGCGAGCAGCCCAAGAGCAGCAGCAGCCAGACGGCCCCCGGGATCAGCCAGTGGCGGAGCGGCGTATGCCATTGGGTAGATTGGGAGGGCTGCTGCTGGGTTTGCATTGACAGGCAGTAAACAAAATGCTGGGAACGGGAGCGACACAATTCGTTAGTAAGCGTCAAGAAATAACGTAGGGGTTTCGCAGACGAGATTCCGGGAATCGGCCACAACATCTTTCGGCTTTCCCCGTATCGTCTGGCCGATTCCCGGAATCATACCCGCGACTTA
>JAANMX010000761.1_pt1 | contig 40405 bp, 38 predicted proteins | sample 7279681 | NCBI WGS metagenome assembly JAANMX01 (sample SAMN14094542, study PRJNA606508) | bioreactor metagenome | isolation source: A lab-scale SPAN reactor treating ammonium-rich wastewater day 351 | place: Ireland: Galway | collected 2018-01-01
GTTCTGTTGCAGGTCGGACTGACAGTCCGACGTACGAATGGCTATTTTCACATCAGTTGTACACGAGGAAACACACCCATAATCAATGAAAATCAGAACACAGATTACGCAGATTTTCGCAGATTGAATCCGTGTGAATCCGTTCTTTCCGTGTCCATCCGTGTTCTATTTTCAGAACAGGAGGCTACTGTGCAACCGGGTCTGATAGGCCAGCCCGATCTCCAGGCTGCTCACGCCGGGGATGCCCTCTCGGCTGCCTTTGAATTCAGCCAGGAAATTGTGGGCCAACTGGCGTTGGACGCGCTCCTGCGCTCGGTGACCGAGCGGGCGCGGGCATTGATGCAGGCCAGCGGCGCTGCCCTCTGCCTGCTGGACGAGCAGAAGACGATTCTCTCCCTGGAAGCCCAGAGCGGCCAACCCAACGGTCCAAACCGTCACCGTCAACCCATCACCCTCGGTCTGACTCCATATGTGGTGGGCAAGGGCGCGACAGTCGTCACCGAAACCCTGTGTACCAACTGCAACTATCTGCTCAGTTTTGCCCCCGGCGCGTGTGTGGTCGCGCCCCTGCAAGTAGGCGATGAGATGCTGGGCGCACTCTGCGTGGTCCATCCCGCTGTGGCATTGGGCGACGACGCACTGGGCTTCACCCTTCTGGCAAATGCCGCAGCCCTGGCAATTGTCAATGCGCGGTTGGCCGAGCAGGGGCGGGAACAGGCCCGGCACGCGGCCATCCACACCGAGCGGGAGCGGATGGCCGCCGAACTCCACGACAATCTGGCCCAGACTCTGGGTTTTCTCAATCTGAAGATCGATCAGGTGCGGGAGATGCAGGCGGCAGGGGCATTGACGACCGCGGCAGAGCAGTTGAACCAAATGCAGGCCGCGGTGAGCAGAGCCTATAATCAGGTGCGCCAGGCCCTCACCGGTCTGGCCGAACCGGCCGCGGCTGGTTCGGCGTCGGCCCAGGAGTTAGCAGAAGTTGTTCAGGCATTTCACCGGGATAGCCAACTGACTATAGACCTTTCGCTTGACGAGGCTGCCTTGGCCGAACTGCCTTCTTTGGCCCGGCAACAGGTTATCCACATTCTGCGGGAAAGTCTGGTCAACAGCCACCGCCACGCCCAGGCGGGGCGGGTCTGGGTGCAGGTGGAGCAGCAGAATCAGGAGGTTATCCTTACTGTTGGCGATGACGGCAGAGGCTTTGACCCGGCTTCTGTGGACAGACGCAGCCATCTGGGGCTGGGCATTATGCAACAGCGGGCTGCCCGCAGCGGCGGTGTGCTGAAAGTAGGATCCGCGCCTGGGCAGGGGACAACTGTTACGGCGCGTTTTCGATTGGTTGGGGAGCAGGTATGACCCGTTCACGCATTCTGTTGGCCGACGATCACGAACTCTTCCGCGAGGGATTGGCCGGGCTGATCACCAGTCAGCCGGATATGGAGGTGGTGGGGCAGGCCAGTGACGGCTTTGAGGCAGCCACCCTGGCCCGTCAACTGCGCCCGGACCTGCTGATAACCGATATTTCCATGCCCGTCTGCGATGGACTGGAAGCCATCCGGATGACCCGCCAGAGCCAGGCCGGGGCGGGGTTGCGGATTCTGGTGCTGACTGTGCATGACGAGGACGCCAAACTCTTCGAGGCGATCCGGGCAGGGGCCAACGGCTATCTGCTCAAAAACACCAGCGCCACGGACTTTCTGCGCACTGTGCGGGCTGCCCTGGCCGGCGAAGCCCTGCTGCCGCCCAAACTGGCCGCCCGCCTGCTGGATGAATTTACCCGGCTGGCCCGCCGCGCCCCAACGGTTGAAATGACCAGCGCCCCCAATCTCACCGAGCGGGAGCAGGAGGTGTTGGCGCTGATTGCCCAGGACCTCACCGACCAGGCCATCGCCCGGCAACTCTCCATCAGCCTGCATACGGCCAAAAGCCACGTACGCAATATCCTGGCCAAACTCCACGCGGTCAACCGCCACCACGCGGTGCAGATCGCCAGCGGGCAGGCCGACAGCCCGTAGGCTGGACTGATCACCGTACAAAGACGTAGTTCTTTCTCCTCAAAAACCCCTCTTACAATCCCTCTTTGTGCCTTCTGTGACGGATAGCCACACACGCCTCCCTTCTCTATAATTCAGGGCACGCTTATAACTACTCAGGCTTCAGGTGCGACGCACTCGCCACAGTATCTTTCGTACAGGAATCCACTCCTGGCGAGTGCGTCGCACCTGAGCAGTGACCACGCTTCTCGTTATCCAATGCCAACCGCCAGAGTCTTATTTGGCAACAAAGATTTCCCAAATGGATGCTGACCGCCACCGCATCTTCCTCATCGGCGATTTGCTATTTGCCGAAACTCTTGCCCAATGGCTTGACCAGAGCGAGGGTGTGGCGTTGGCTGGCAGCGCTCCCTCCATCCGGGAAGCATTGCCCAAACTGGCCCAGGAGAGTGTGGATGTGGTGCTGATTGCCACCACAGAGGAGCCAGCCCTGGACTTTCGTCTGCTGCTCGACGCCTGCTCTGATCTGCCGGTCATCCAGACCGATCTGCAACAGAACCGGGTACGATTGATCACTTCTCATCCTATCGGCCAGCGCCCTGCGGACCTGCTGGCTACCATTGCATCTCTGCCCAAACGGAGGTAGACGCATGGCTGAACTCTCTCGTCGCGATTTCCTGAAACTCTCTGGTTTTGCCGCACTGGGTACGGTGGCGGCCACCTCCACACCCCTGGGCTTTCAACTTTTGCAGCCGGTGAATGTGGTCAACCCCCTGGCCGACTACCCCCTGCGGGATTGGGAGAAGGTCTACCGGGACCAGTACCGCTACGATTCCTCCTTCACCTTTGTCTGCTCGCCCAACGACACCCACGCCTGCAGGCTGCGCGCCTTTGTGCGCAACGGCGTGATTATGCGTTGCGAAACCAATTACGATGTGCAGAACTACGGCGATCTCTACGGCAACAAAGCCACCGCCCACTGGCATCCCCGGGGCTGCAAGAAGGGACAGACCTTCCACCGGCGCATCTACGGCCCCCACCGGTTGAAGGGTCCGCTCATGCGCAAGGGCTGGCAACAGTGGGCCGACGACGGCTTTCCCCTGCTCACGCCGGAGAATAAAACCAAATATAAGTTCGATGCCCGGGCCGACGACGAGCTGCTGGCCGTGGATTGGGAGACGGCCTATCGCTACATCGCCAAAGGAATGGTGGCGATTGCCGGTCGCTATTCCACCGACGAAGGCGTAAATCTGCTGCGGGAGCAGGGCTACCCGGAGGAGATGATCGCGGCCATGGACGGCGCCGGAACCCGCACCTTCAAGTGTCGGGGTGGGATGGGGCTGCTGGGAGTCATTGGCAAATATGGGATGTACCGCTTTTCCAACGGGCTGGCTATGCTGGACACCCATCTGCGCGGGGTAGGGCCGGAAGAGGCCAAAGGCGGGCGCACCTGGTCCAACTACACCTGGCACGGGGATCAGGCACCGGGCCATCCCTTTGTGCATGGGCTACAGGCTGCGGACGAGGATTTCAACGACCTGCGCAATTCTATGCTGCACATCCAGTGTGGCAAGAATCTGGTCGAGAACAAAATGGCCGAGTCCCACTTCTTTATCGAGGCCATCGAACGGGGCGCAAAGATTGTCACCATCACCCCGGAATACTCGCCGCCCGCCACCAAATCCGACTACTGGATTCCTATCCGCCCGGCTACAGACACGGCCCTCTTTCTGGGCATCACCCGCTGGCTGATGGACAACGAGCGCTACGACGCACCCTTTGTCAAGCGCTTCACCGACTTCCCCTTTCTGGTGCGCGCCGATACCCTCAAGCGGCTGGCCGCGGCGGACCTCTTCCCCGGCTACCAGCCTGGGCTGGACCCGGATGGTCCTTCCTTCCAGGAGCAGGGGCTGAAACCGGAGCAGTACGAGAAGTTGGGCGATTATGTGGTGTGGGATGCAGCCAAAGGCGAGGCCGTTGCCATCACCCGGGATGATGTGGGCGACGCGATGGCCGCCAAAGGCATCGACCCGGCTCTGGAATGGAGCGGCACGCTGACCCTGGCCGACGGCAGCCGGGTGGAAGCTCTGACCCTCTGGTCGATCTACCGGGAGCATCTGCAAGAATACGATCTGGACACAGTGGCCGATATCACCCTGGCCCCCAAACATCTCATCGAGCGTCTGGCCGAGGATTTGGCCAGCATCCGCCCGGCGGCCCTGCACATCGGCGAGGGCATCAATCACTGGTTTCACGCCACCCTGGCCAACCGGGCCCAGTTCCTGCCAATGATGCTGACGGGCAATATCGGCAAGCCGGGCGCAGGCTGCTACACCTGGGCAGGCAACTACAAAGCGGCTCTCTTTCAAGGATCGCCCCAGACCGGACCCGGCTTTAAGGGCTGGGTGGCCGAAGACCCCTTCGAGATGAATCTGGACCCGGACGCCCACGGCAAGGATATCCACGCCCACGGCTACACCAAAGACGAAGAACCGGCCTACTGGAATCACTCGGAGCGCCCGCTGATTGTGGAGACACCGGCCGAGGGGCGCAAAGTCTTCACCGGGCAGACCCATATGCCCACGCCAACCAAAGTGCAGTTTGTGACGAACGTCAATCTGCTCAACAACGCCAAGCACCACTACGAGATGATCAAAAATGTCAATCCCAACATTGAATTGATCATCACCGTAGACATCGAAATGACCGCCACTGTCGAGTATGCAGATTTTGCTCTGGCGGCCAACTCCTGGGCCGAATTCGAGACCTACGAGGTTACGGCCTCCTGTTCCAATCCCTTCCTGCAAATCTGGAAGGGGGGCATCCCGCCGGTCTACAACACCCGAGACGACGCCCGCATTCTGGCCGAGACAGCCGCGGCCATCGGCGATGAGATCGGCGACCCCCGTTTCCGGGATTATTGGAAGTTCGTTCACGAGAAGCGGAGCGAAGTTTATATCCAGCGGCTGCTCGACTCGTCTACCACTACCAGCGGCTATCGCTTTGACGACATTATCAGCGGCAAATTTGGCGAGCCGGGCGCGGCGCTGATGCTCTTCCGCACCTATCCCCGCATCCCCTTCTGGGAGCAGGTTCACGAGTCTGTGCCCTTCTTCACCGACACCGGGCGCATGAACTCCTACTGCGACATCCCGGAGGCCATCGAATATGGCGAGAATGTGATCAGCCACCGGGAGGGGCCAGAGGCGACTCCCTATCTGCCCAATGTGATTGTCAGCAGCAGCCGCTTTGTGCGCCCCAACGACTACGGCATCGGGCCGGAGCATATGGGCTGGGAGGAGCGCACCGTACGCAACCTGGCGATGGAGTGGGAGAAGGTGAAACAGACCCACAATCCCCTGTGGGCGGATGGCTTCCACTTCTACTGTCTGACGCCCAAGACCCGCCACCGGGTGCATTCCTCCTGGAGTACGGTGGACTGGACGATTATTCTGGATTCCAACTTTGGCGATCCCTATCGGGCGGACAAGCGGCTGCCAGGGCCGGGGGATCACCAGTTGCATATGAACCCCCAGGCGGCCAAAGATATTGGCATCGAAGACGGCGATTACGTCTATGTGGACGCCAATCCCGCGGACCGGCCCTACATCGGCTGGCAGGAGGACGATGCCTTCTACAAAGTCTCGCGGCTGATGCTGCGGGTGAAGTACAACCCGGCCTATCCTTATAATATCGTGATGTTGAAGCACGGCCCCTTTATGGCAACCGAACGCTCTGTGCGTGCCCACGAAAGCCGTCCCGACGGTCTGGCCCGCTCGGCTGGCACGGGGTATATGGCGAATCTGCGCTACGGCTCCCAGCAGTCGATTACCCGGGATTGGTCTATGCCTATGCACCAGACCGACACCCTCTTTCACAAGACAAAGGCGGCCATGGGCTTTATCTTTGGCGGCGAGGCGGACAACCACGCGCTGAACACTGTGCCCAAAGAGACGCTGGTAAAGGTGACGAAGGCCGAGGATGGGGGAATGAACGGCAAGGGCCCGTGGGAACCGACGAAGACCGGCTTTACCCCGGCCCACGAGAGCGACTTTATGCGCCGCTATCTGGCTGGCGAGATTACAACCGTGAAGAAGTAGCTTTGGGAGAAGCCAATGGAGATTGTGTGTGTGAGTTGCAGCCGGGGCGAAGACGAAGTGCCCCTGACCGAATGGCGCTATCAGGGCGACCGTTTCGCCGTCTGCCCGGAATGTTTACCGATGCTCATCCATCACCGGGAGCAGGCTATGCAGCGCTGGCATCTCAATCGACAGAGCGGAGGAGATGACGATGCCCCACGATGAGTTTGTACCCGAAGACCCTATGGAGTTGGTGGGGATGGCGTTGCCCGGCGGTCCAGGAATGCTGGAAGCCATGGCCGAGACTTTTGTGGATGAGTATGTGCGGCTGGGCTGGGACGAGGAGCGGTTGATGACCCTCTTTCGCAATCCCTTCTTCCAGGGCACCTACCGGGTCTATCACATACGGGGAGAGGAGTATGTGCGGCAGCTTATCCGCCGCACCATCGCCAAATGGGGGATCAGAGCAGCCCCCGAAACTCGTCTTCATCCAATTGCGCTTGACGTAGGATAGAACGGAGTACAGTTGGCGGTAGATCGCCTGGATGCATAGGCACAGTCACCGAAAGGTTGCCCCGTCGCAACCGCAAATGGCTGCCACGCTGCCGTACCTGCACAAAGCCAGCCCGCTCCAACGCCCGCACTACCTGGGGTGCTCGGAGCATAGGAAGTTTAGGCATACGCGCGCACAGCTACATCGACCCGGAAGCGAAAAGTCCGATGGACTGATTTTGGGTCGCTCAGGCGGGGATCGTCATTTGCGGGAACGGGGCGCAGATAAGGAAGGCCATCTTCGAAAGCACCTTCCAGATGGAGGGTAGCGGCTTCCAGCAGCATCGCCTGGGCATCTTCGGGTGTGTCACCCCACGAAGCTACGTCCAGCTCCGGGCAGAGCGCAGTGTAGCTGTCTTCTTCTTTGATAATGAGACCCGTGAATGTGAACATAGGGCAGGTCATAGGGGATTCGCAGCAAAAGATGAGGGAACAAGACATAGCCAGATGCCCTCTTTCAGCAATATATCAGTTTCTCGTTCACTGAGTTGTTCCTGAAGTTCAAAATCTTCGCCCTGCTTGAAGAAGGCGTCAACCACCCACAAGCTTTCGTCCGGCCAGTAAGTCGGACCGTAAAACCGGGCTTCTGGATGCCGGGCGCGAACCAGTTCGATCAGTTCAGTGGCATACCGCAAGACTCGTGTATGAACTGTCTCGGTTGGCGATTCGATAAGAAGTGTATTCATTCTGATTCATCCGATTCAGCAATTCGTCACGCAAGAATCTCGTCAATAAACGTCCGGCATTGCTGTACGGCCCTGGTTGCTCTGACAGAAGATGTCGAGACGGATCGATAGTCAGCAATAATACGGTCCCGCAAAAGGTCCTGAAGCACATTTCGAAAACGTGACGGGTAGAGTTTGCGGCGATGGATCAGAAGGTTTGCAAAGTTGCTATGTACGGCCTGATGGGAAAGGATACCACCCGTTTCAGCGTGTACAGATATGCCTGCATCCATAAGCGCAACAATGGCTGACTGAAATGCTGCATAGTATGCCCGATTGATCGCATTGTCAAAACGCTGCTGGGCCAGTTCGCTCTCGGCGCCCTGTAGGCTCTGTCTGGCTTTGAAATGGAATCCGTCCCGTTCAGTTGTGCTCATAGGGCAGCCATCATTCACGAACGATTGACCAGTGTGCGCACTATAGCACAATCACGGACTCTTTACAAGGAGAAATCCAATGCCCAACGTCTATAACTGGCATCTGGGCCGGGAGATGAATTACGCTTTTGAAGAAGCCCACCCGAACCAACAGTTCGCGGCGGTCTTCAACATCAACCGCTGTATCGGTTGCCAGACCTGCACCGGCGCTTGCAAAGCCACCTGGACCTTTTCCAAAGGCCAGGAGTATATGTGGTGGAACAATGTGGAGACGAAGCCCTACGGCAGCTACCCCCAGCATTGGGACATCAAACTCCTGCAAAAACTGGACGCGGCCCACACCGATGCTGGCGTCGCCTCCCGCTGGGACGGGGCCAGCCAGAGCGAGGCCGCGCCCTACGGCGTCTACGACGGGCTGACCATCAGCGAAGCGGGCGGGCCAAACGAGCAGGCATTGGGCTATCTGCCCGAGGACAAAGAGTGGCGCGCACCCAACTTCTATGAGGATACCTCGACCAGCTACAAAGGCGGCCAGTTGGGACTCAGCCCGGAGGGCGCGTCCCTGCCCGAACACCAGGCCTGGTTCTTCTATCTGATGCGCATCTGCAACCACTGCACCTATCCTGCCTGCGCCGCGGCCTGCCCCCGCAAAGCCATCTACAAACGGCCCGAAGACGGCATTGTACTCATCGACCAGGCCCGCTGCCGGGGCTATCGCAAATGTGTGGAGCAGTGCCCGTACAAAAAATCGATGTATCGGGGCACGACTGGTGTCAGTGAAAAGTGTGTGGGCTGTTATCCCCGGGTAGAGGCCAGCGATCCGATGAGCGAGGGCGTGCCGATGGAGACCCGTTGTATGGCGGTCTGCCCCGGCAAAATCCGGCTGAATGGGCTGGTGGACATCGACGAGAACGGCGATTGGGTGAATCAGCCCGATCATCCCCTCTACTTTCTGGTGCGGGAGGAGAAGATCGCCCTGCCGCTCTATCCCCAATTTGGCACAGAACCCAACATCTATTACATCCCGCCCCGTTGGGCACCCCGGGCCTATCTGCATCAGATGTTCGGCCCCGGTGTCGAGCACGCCATCGAGCGTTACACCGCTCCGTCCCGGCGGCTGCTGGCTGTCTTGCAGCTCTTCCGCACCACTCAAAAGATGCTCTTCCGCTTCGAGATTGAAGAGGGGCCCCTGGTGCAAGCCGGGGAAATGGGCGGTCAGGGCTGGGAACTCTACAACGATACGGTCATCGGTTTTGACCGGGACGGCAAAGAGGCCGTGCGTATCAGCGTTCTGGAGCCATTCATCGAGCGTTCCCGGGAACGACCCAATTCGATTTAGGAGCAATCCAATGAATCCCGAATCTTCTGTGCGGCGTGCCCAAATCTACGGTTTTCTCTCCGCCGCCTTTCTCTATCCCCAGGAAGCCTGGGCCGAGGACCTGCCCGCGCTGGGGGATGTGCTGGCCGAATGCGGCGTCTCCACAGAGCGACCGCTGCCCCTGGCCCTCAGCCTGCCCGACCTGCAGGAGCGCTACCGCCAGAGCTTTGGGGTGGCCGGTTCTCTCTGCTACGAGACCGAATATGGCCTGCCCCACGAGTTTCGCCAGAGCCAGGAACTGGCCGATCTCACCGGTTTCTACCGGGCCTTTGGTTTCGACCTGGGCGCGGATGTGCGGGAGCGCCCGGACCACATCGCCGTCGAACTGGAATTTATGCACATCCTGACCCTTAAAGAGACCTATGCGCTGATGGGCGGCAAAACCGAGGAAGCGGTCATCTGTCAGGAGGCCCAGGCCAGCTTTCTGGCCGACCACCTGGCCCATTGGCTGCCCCTCTTTGCCCAGAGCCTCCTGCGCAATGGGGGCGTGGATCCCTATCTGACCCTGGCGCGGATGACCCAGGTTTTTGTCGAGGCAGAAGTCGCGGCTTTGCAGGTGGAGACAGACGTTCTGCCCCTGCACGCGGTCCAACATACACCCTTTGATCCTGACTTTAACTGCGCGGATTGTGCCCTTGCCAACACAATGGCCTGATCGCGAAGGAGAGAGAGATGCCCAGTCACACACGGTTGATTCTCTTTGCTGTACTGATTCTGGCTGCCGGTCTCACCTTCTGGCAGACGCCCCTGGTCAGCTCCCAGGGGCTGACCGTCACCGCCGCCTATGTGGAGGGCGCGCTGCCCGTGGATGACCCCGCTTCGCCCCTGTGGGAGGGCGGCGCGGCGGTGGAGATTCCCCTGAGCGCCCAGATTATTGTACGTCCGATTTCACCCGAAGCCCGGGTCAAGTCGATGACGGCCCGCTCCCTCTACAACGGGGATTCTCTGGCCTTTCTGTTGGAATGGGAGGACGCCAGCGACAACAGCCAGACCGTGCGGGTGCAGGATTTCCGGGACGGGGCGGCTATGCAGTTCCCCCTGCTGGAAGGCCAGCCCTTCTTCTGTATGGGCCAGGAAGGGGGCAATGTCAACATCTGGCATTGGAAGGCCGACTGGCAGGCGGATATGCTGGCTATGGGGGATATGGAGACGGCTTATCCCAATATGCACATTGACTACTATTTCGGTGCAGAGGAGAGCGACGATCCCCGGACAGCCGAATATACAGACGTGGCCTATGTCACAGCCCGGGCTGTGGACAATCTCTTCGCAGCGCCCCTGCGTACCTCGGCTGTGGAGGACCTGATCGCCGGCGGCTTTGGCGGGCTGACCTCCCAGGGGATGGGGGGGCAGAATGTCCAGGGCTACGGCGTCTGGCAGGATGGGCGCTGGCGGGTCATCTTCAGCCGGGCACTCTCCTCCGGTGAAGCCGAGGACGCCTCCTTTGCCCTGGATAAAGTCTACTCCGTGGCTTTTGCCGCCTGGGATGGGGCAAACAGCGAGCGCAACGGCACAAAGTCCACCTCCCAGTGGGTGACCCTGCAATTTGGCAAGGCAGAGATGGCAGCAAGCGCGGCAGAACAACCGGCCGCCGCGGCCAAAGCCAAGCCGCAACGACTGATTCTGGGCCAGACACCGGGCTGGTGGATGATTGTGACTCTGGTGACACTGCTTGTCTTTGTGGTGATCGGTGCGCTGATCTTCTACCGTCTGCCGGAGTAATGTACCTGTGAAAGCGCTGCGTGGGGATGGCGTGGGGAAAGAACTTCTGGCGGAGCTTGCGCCCTGGCTGGTGGCCGCCGCGTTGGTGGACTGGCTGCTCCTGCGCACCGTCAGCCGCACGGCCATCTTTATGCCCAAGACGCCCCTGCTGGCGGAACTCTTTCTCTGGCTGGGGCGGGCAGGCCAACTGGCCGCCAACGCGGCCACACTGTTGGCGCTTATCTGTCTGGCCTGGATTGTCTGGCGCGAAGCACAGCAGCGGCAGGGTTTGCCTCTGGCCGTTGTGCTGGCTGGTCTGCTGGCTACCAGTACACTCTTTATTGTTGTCCCGCCGGGCCGTTGGCTGGTGGTCGTCCAGCTACTGCTGATCGCCACACTCTTTCTGCTGCTTTTCCGGCTGGGGCAAAGGCAGAACCGCGGCGCTGGTTGGGTCTTTCTGCCTGGGGGCGGCGCGTTGCTGCTGGCCGGGCTGCACCAGGCGATGCCGGGTCTGGCTGGGTCTCTCTTCCAATGGGGCGAAGCACTGGTTGTGGTCAGCCCGCTGGCCTTCTGGTGGGTTTACGGACGTAGTGCCAGCCGATGGGTGCAGATAGGGGCGATCCTGCCCGGGCTGATCTTTGGGGCTGTCTATCTGGCCTCGCCCAGTATGACCGCCACGATTGTCGTCTGGTCCACCGGGTTGACGCTCTATCTGCCCTGGTGGGTCTATGCTCTGGGGCTGTGGGCGGCGGGGGTTGTGCTGTGGCAGACCCTGGCTGCCCAGGCGAACGGGGCTGGCCGGATGGTGGGCTATGGCCTGCTGCTTCTGGCCGCGGGGGGCTATGCGCCCCAATTGAGCGTCCATCAATTTCTGGGTGTAATCGCTCTCTATCTGCTGGTCGCGGTCAGCAGCCCAGGCTTCGCTCTCCCGGTCAGGGAAAACAGCGTTTCGCAGACAGCCACTTTCCATGCGCCGCCATCACGCGTCTCTCCTCCTGTGTGATGGCGGTGCAGTCCTCGCTTTGCGTGTATACTCGACACGGGCATAAACCGACATTTTGTCACCCTGTCACCCGGTCATTTTGTCACCTTGTCAAGTATAGTTGACGGTTCTCAGTTTCTCCCCTACCGCTTCGCAACAGCGCCCACGACCAAAGAGTACTTCTTCTCCTTGTGCTTATCCTCTCAATAGAGATCACCCCTGAAAGAGACTGAGAACCGCTTCTTTTGTACAGTTGCGTGTAACTGTTCAGCCACCCCACCCTGCCCCTCCCCATTCCAGGGAAGGGAGTGGATCGACTCCTCCCCCACTGTGGGCGAGGTTGGGTGGGGTGATCTGTTACAATTCTGTGGGGGTGCGCCCATTTTTTGATCGATGATCAGCGGATTGCAAGACGCCGGGAGCAGAGGACCGCTTCAGGCGTCTTGACTTTTGGGCGAAATGGTAGTATTTCTGTACTATGTAATCGCTGGATAGGGACGATTCCTCCCTGCCGTTGCCAAAGGTTATCTCCGTGATCGAACAAATTCGAAGCTCCGAAGTCCATCCCTCTGCTGCGGAAACTGCTTTGCTTGACGAGGATGCAAGGGTGCCAATACCTGCCGCGCCCGCCCCGCCTGCGCTTCCGGCTTTGAATACCCCAGAGGAAAAGGCCCAGCCAGGCTTCTGGCTGGGAACACTGGTCAAGGAAGTGTTGCAGGTCGTTGTCCCCGCTGTTCTTCTGGCGCTTTCTATTCACATCTTCCTGGCCCAGGCGACGGTAGTCTATGGGCAGAGTATGCAGCCCAATTTGCAGCCCGCGGAGCGGCTGGTGATTGAGAAGGTATCCTACTATTTTGATCTCCCCCAGCGGGGAGATATTGTGGTGCTGGATATGCCCCAAATGTCCGAACTGCTGATCAAACGGGTGGTTGGTCTGCCGGGAGAGAGCGTTGAAATTCGGCGGGGGGTGGTTCTCATCGATGGGCAGGTGATAGAGCAGCCCTTTGTCCTGCTGCCCGGCGGCACAACCTATGGACCCATTACCCTGGGGTCGGATTCCTATTTTATGATGGGGGACAATCGCAACAACAGCAACGACAGCCGCGCCTTTGGTCCTGTGTCGCGCAGCGCCATTGCGGGCAAAGCCTGGCTGCGCTACTGGCCGCTCAACCGTTTTACACTCTTCCATTGATATTCCCGTACCCAACTCCTGCCGAACCCACAACGCCCCCCTCCCTTCATCCCAGTCTATTGCCGTACCCGAAACATCTCATCTATGACATCCAAACGGTGGAATTCGACCACAAAAATTATTGTTGCCTCCCTGCTGGCCCTACTGGCTCTGGGGCTGCTGGTTACCTTTCGGGCAATGATCCGTCCGACAATCGTCGCTCTTCTATTGACATTTATCCTGCATCAGCCGGTCAATTGGGTGCAGGCCCGCACGGGCTGGAGCCGGGGAGCGTCGGTGGGCGGTGTCTATCTCTTTCTGATCCTCCTGCTTATTATCACGCCTGTCGCCTTTTTGCCCCGTCTGGTCGAGTCCTTGCAATCGCTCAGCACGGCCCTGGGTACACTGGTCAACGATCTGCAAACAGCCGCGCTGGGTCCCATTTTTCAGTTTGGCGGCTACCAAATCAGTCTGGACAGCCTCTTCCAGCAGGTAGGCACACTCATTCAGGATGTGTTATCGCCAGCCGCAGCCGGCGCGCTGGGTTTTGCCCTTAGCCTGACCACTACGGTTCTGAGTACGATTTATGTGCTGGTGTTGGGTTTCTGGCTGCTCAAGGACATTGGCATCCTGCAACGCTCACTGCTGAACAGCGTGCCTGTGGACTACCGGGAGGATGTGCGCCGGCTGGCTGTGGACCTCTCGAACATCTGGTATGCTTTTTTGCGGGGACAATTTGTGCTGGCATTGGTCGTTGGGGTGATGACGTGGATCGCAATGGTCATTGTGGGCTTGCCCAACGCGGCCGGTTTTGCTCTGCTGGCTGCTCTTATGGAATTTCTGCCCACCGTCGGTCCGGGGATCAGCGGCGCGATTGGCACAATTTTCGCCCTCTTTCAGGGGTCCACCTGGCTGCCCGTCAACAGCTTTATTTTTGCCCTGATTGTGATGGGGTTGTATGTGGTCATCACCCAAATCGAGAGCGTCTATCTGATTCCCCGGCTGGTGGGGCGGCGGGTGAATCTGCACCCCGCGGTCACCTTTGCCGGCATCATCAGCGCCGCGCTGGTCTTCGGCTTTCTGGGTGTTCTGCTCATCACCCCGACGATTGCCAGCGTGCGTACACTCCTGGCCTATGTGATGCGTAAGCTGCGGGATCAGGAACCCTTCGAGAGCAACTATACCCAAAGCGACGTACGTATTCCCGGTCTGATTGCCGGCCATCGCATTCAGGCGATAATCTTTGATCTGGACGGGGTACTGACTGAATTGGATTTCAGTCTGGCGGATCGGATGGCCGACAGAATGAGCTGGACGGAACGGGTCTGGCCGGCCCCGGTGCGACGGACAGCCTTTCGCCGTCTGTTGCTGAAGCTGGAAGGGCCGGTAAATTGGTGGATTGGCATTCTTCTGTGGGTTCAACTCTACGATGATTTGGAGCGGATGACCGGTTTTCTCAACCGGGCCAGAGCCTTTCCCCAGGCCAACCAATTGGCCCTGCGCCCCGGCGTCGCCGATCTGTTGCGAAACCTGAGCCGTTCCTATCATATGGGCCTGCTGACCAGCCGCCCCCGGGCTGATGTGGACTGTTTTCTGGAGCGGGCCGGGCTTTCGCCCACACTCTTCAGCGCCATTACCGCCCAGGCCGATCCCCGTTCGGCTACCTCTCCCAGCGAAGCGTTGGCCCTGGCAATGAAAGGTATGGGCGTAACCGCGGGCCAGGTGATAGTCGTGGGGGACAGTGAATGGAAGCTGCGCCCGGCCCAGGCCTTCGGCGCGGTGCGCTGTGGGGTATTGGGCGGGTTGGCTGTAGCGTCAGACTTCGCCGACGCAGACCTGGTGTTGGAGGATTTGGGGGAATTGGCCGACTGGCTTTAGGCTTCGTGGGCGGGCGAATCCCCCTCTGCTTTTCCTTCCACCTCTGCCAGCGCATCCATTTCCTGGGTCTCGTCATCTCCATCGGACACAGGATCGCTCTCGTCGGAGTAGTTGTTGGCTGCATTCAGAAAGTCCCGGCTGCCCTCGTCCCGCCTATCTTCGTCTGCGGGCGCGCTCTCACTCTCTTGCAGAGGCCAGCGGGCAGTGACGGAGGCCAACACAGGCAGATCGTCCAGATTGCGGACTGAAGGGGTTGTAGGGGGTGCCAACGCGGGCAAGTCGGCCATGCGGGGCAGTTGTTGCATTTTTTGGTATAGCTGGGCCAGGGCCGCGCCAGCCTTTTCCATAGGCAACCGGCTGCGTACAGGTGTGTCCGATGTCTCCCACAGGTTGGCCAGGGCCGGGAAATCCCACACCGCGGCCAGCACACTCTCGCTGCGAAAATTCGACATCTCCACCAGCACGCCGCTGGAATTAGGGGTCAGTTCCTGGGGGGCCAGAATAGCCGACTTGCCCACGAAAGGCGCCCGCCCCCGGCGGCTGAAGTCGTTGTGACCCACCAGAAAACTGATGGCCCCGAAGAGTTGATTGTCCTGCATCCGGGCCAGCATCCCCGAACGCAGCTTCTCGTAGAGCACCCGTTCCGTGGCTGCGCCCTGGGCAATCAGCATTTCCGCGCCCTGATAGGCCAGCAAGCGGCCAATCTCCGGGTAGAGCACATCCCCGCCCAGCATCAGCCCAATGCGTCCCACATCGGTCTGGATCACATTCCACGCGCTGCCGGGCTGGGCCAGGTCCTCGTCCTCCGGGTGCAAAATCCCCTTGGCCTGATAGCCCAGCCGTTCGCCCCCCGGCCCATAGACCCCGGCGATATTGCGAATCACCCCGTCCTGGGGATCGGGCAGATAGGCGCTGGGCGCGACAATCGTCAGGTCAAATTCCTTGGCCAGCCCGCCATAGACCGCCTCGTAGACCGCCCAGACCTCGGCCCCTTTCACATCCAGCAGGCCGCCCAACAGTTGGCGAAAGTCTGCTTTCAGCGAGCGGGCCAATAGACCGGCCAGATTGCCGCTCATCTTCTGCCAGAGCGAAACCTGCCGCCGTCGGGCACCGTCTGCGCGCATGAGCAGGGAGGCGTGCAGCCCGGCCAGCAGGGGCGGCGTCGTCATCAGCCCGGCCAATTCTGGAAAGACGACCAGCCGGGCGCGCTTGGCGGCCGCGGAACGCAGGAAGCGACGCAGATCGTCCTTATGCTCCTCCTGGCTGCCGGGCAGACGCATCTTCTGTTGGACACAGGCAACAATGAGAGTTTCCACGCGTATCCACCGATGATGGGATGATGGGACAATCCAATTCTGTCCGCAGTCTACCACAGGGTCAGAGCTGTTCCAATTGCACCCCATCCCTTTTCTGCCCGCCCCGAGAAGGTGCTATACTGGAGGAGAGAGGTAGCAGCCCTCATTGACTGTAACTGTTCACCCCCACCCAACCTCCCCCTCTTTGGGGGAGGAGTCGATTCACTTCCCTCCCTGGAATGGGGAGGGGTAGGGTGGGATGGCTGAACAGACACCATTGACTCTATCCACCAGATCAGCGCTCCCTTTTCTCTCCTTATGCAACTCGGACAGGTCATCGGTACACTGGTTGCCACACAAAAAGCACCCAATCTGGACGGGGTGAAGCTGCTCGTCGTCCAGCCGTTGGACCGTCACGGCGCGGCCAGCGGCCAGCCCCAGGTGGCCGCGGACGCTACAGGCCAGGCTGGCCCCGGCGAACGGGTGATGCTGATTGCCAGCCGGGAAGCCGCCCAGACCCTGGAACGTACCTTTGCGCCGGTGGACCTGGCGATTGTGGGCATTGTGGACGAGGTGGCCTGATGTACATCGGCAAAGTCGTTTCGACAGTCGTTGCTACTGTCAAACACCCCACTTTTGACGGCCATAAATTGTTGCTGGTGGAGATGCAGGGATTGGACGGCCAGCCCACAGCCAAATATGACATCTGCGTAGACAGCGTGCAGGCCGGCGTGGGCGACAGAGTGCTGGTGATGGACGAGGGCAGCGGGGCCAAGCAGATCCTCGGCCAGAAAGCGGAGCCGGGCCAGGGCGCAGTGCGGGCGGTGATTGTGGGCATTGTGGACGACGTACAAATCGCGTAGGTCGGACTGTTAGTCCGACAGGAGAAACTGTGAGCGAGACACTCATCCGTTACCAGCGCAGCGCAGCGCCCAAGGCGCGCAAGAGCGAACAGCAATTGCGCCAGGAGATTGTGCAGGTCTGTCAGATGCTCTGGCAGCGCCAATACGTGGCCGCCAACGACGGCAATGTGAGCGTGCGGCTGGGGCCAGACCGCTTTCTCTGCACCCCTTCTGGCTACAGCAAAGGGCTGATCCAGCCGGATGAGCTGATTATTGTGGATGGGGAGGTGGAGGTCGTCGGCCCCAGCTATGGGCCAAAGCGCTATCTGCGCCCTACCAGCGAAATGCTCCTTCACCTGGAAGCCTATCGCCAGCGCCCGGATGTGGATGCGGTGGTCCACGCCCACCCGCCCATTGCCATCGCCCTGAGCATTGCCGGCATCAGCCTGGCCCACTGTCTGATCCCCGATGTGGTGCTGGGGTTGGGGCTGATCCCCACCAGCGACTACGCTACCCCCGCCAGCCGGGAAGGAGCGGAGGTGATCCGGGAGCTGATCAAACGCTACGATGCGATTGTCTTGCAGCGCCACGGCAGCGTGACGGTCGGGGGGAGTGTGCTGGAAGCCTATCTGCGGCTGGAAAAGCTGGAACAGGCCGCGCAGATCACCAAAACTGTCTACGAATTGCGCCGCCCCGAACCCCTGCCCCAGGCCGAGGTGGATAAACTGGTGGCCTGGCGGGAGCAGCAGGGCTTGCTGCGCCCCGGCCAGTACGACGATATTTGCGTCGTCTGCGGGATCAACCACCAGGCGGCGGATTGCGGGTGTGATTGACCGTTTAGGAAGACCCCTCTGCTGTATACTGGGCCACATACTCCCGCAGCGCGCGATTGATACGGGTCTGGTATCCTCTCCCCGACGGCGCTTCGCCCTGCTTTTTGAACCACGCGATTAGGTCCGCGTCCAGCCGCAGGGTGATCTGCTGCTTGACCGGACGGTAGAATAGCCCCCGCTCCACCCCGCTCCACTCCGTCATTTCTGGAATATCTCGGGTGTCGATCTGCTCGTCTGGCATAGCGGCCAGCGCGGCTAACTCCGCATGCTGTGACGGGGTAAGTTGCCTAGCAGCTAAAAATCAGCGCAGATCGATTCAAATCATGAAAATTTGCGTCCCTCTGCTCTCTTGGCTTAGTAGCTACGAAAATTCAAACACTTCGCTAATGCGGGCCATACGTGACGCTTATGAAAATCAGGTATAGTGAAATGTGTGTATTGTGAAAGAGGAATTGCAAAGCTGCGAATTGAGGTTGACAAGCACTCATTGCAGTAAATTTTAGCGAGGAGAATCAGACATATGGCAAAGATTATCGGAATTGACCTGGGTACTACCAACAGTGTGATAGCCGTGATGGAAGCGGGCACCCCCACAGTGATTGCCAACGCGGAAGGCAACCGGACGACCCCGTCTGTGGTGGCTTTTTCCAAGAGCGGCGAGCGGCTGGTGGGCGTGACTGCCAAGCGCCAGGCGGTGGTGAACCCGGAAAACACCGTCTATTCGGTCAAGCGGTTGATGGGTCGGCGCATCGACGATGCCGAGACCCAAAAAACAAAGGGAATGGTTCCCTATCCCATTGGGGAAGGGCCGAACGGCGACGCCCGAGTACGGGTTCCCGCCAAAGACAAAATGTATACGCCTCAGGAAATCAGCGCGATGATCCTGAGCAAACTCAAGCGGGATGCGGAAGCCTATCTGGGCGAGGATGTCAAGCAGGCGGTGATTACTGTGCCGGCCTACTTCAACGACAGCCAGCGCCAGGCCACCAAAGATGCCGGCCAGATCGCCGGGTTGGAAGTGCTGCGCATTATCAACGAGCCGACCGCGGCTGCTGTGGCCTATGGGCTGGACAAGCAGAACGACGAGACGATTCTGGTCTTTGACCTGGGCGGTGGCACCTTTGATGTCTCTGTGCTGGAAGTGGGCGACGGTGTGATCGAAGTCAAGTCCACCAACGGCGACACCCACCTGGGCGGTGATGACTGGGACGAGCGTATTGTGCATTGGCTGATTGCTGAGTTCAAGAAGGAGCAGGGCATCGACCTGAGCCAGGACCGTCAGGCTTTGCAGCGTCTGCGCGAGGCTGCCGAGAAGGCGAAGATCGAGCTTTCCAGTACGCCCCAATCGGAGATCAATCTGCCTTTTATTACCGCCGACAGCAGCGGGCCAAAGCATTTGCAGATGTCCCTGAGCCAGAGCAAATTCGAGCAGTTGACCGCGGACCTGGTAGAACGGCTGAAGCGCCCCTTCGAGGCCGCCCTGCGCGATGCCGGGCTGAAAGCCGCTGATCTGGACGAAGTGGTGTTGGTGGGTGGCTCCACCCGTATGCCGATGGCCCAGGAATTGGTGCGCCGGTTGACGGGTAAGGAACCCCACAAGGGCGTCAACCCGGATGAGGTGGTGGCTGTGGGCGCGGCCCTGCAGGCCGGTGTTCTGGGCGGCGATGTGAAGGACCTGTTGCTCCTGGACGTGACACCCCTGAGCCTGGGTCTGGAAACCCTGGGCGGTGTGATGACGACCCTCATCCAGCGCAACACGACTATCCCGACGAAGAAGACCGAAACCTTCAGCACGGCTGAGGACAACCAGACCGCCGTGGATATTCACGTTTTGCAGGGCGAGCGCCAGATGGCCCGGGACAACAAAACCCTGGGCAACTTCCGGCTGGACGGTATTCCCACAGCGCCCCGGGGCATTCCCCAGGTCGAGGTGACCTTTGATATTGACGCCAACGGCATTCTGCATGTGAAGGCCCGGGACAAGGCGACCAACAAAGAGCAGAGCATTCAGATCACCGCTTCTACCAACCTGTCCAAGGACGAGGTAGATAATCTGGTTCAGGATGCCAAGACCCACGAGGCCGACGACCGGGCCAAGCGAGAGGCCGTGGAGGCCCGCAACGCTGCGGACAGCCTGATCTACGCCACGGAAAAGTCGATGAAGGATTTGGGCGATAAGGTGAAGCCGGGGGATCGGGAGCAGATCGAGCAGACGATTGTAGACCTGCGCTCGGCTATGGAGCGTGACGATACGGCCCAAATCAAGAAGTTGAGTGAGCAGTTGCAGCAAGCCAGCGGCGCGCTGGCCCAGCAGATCTACCAGCAGCAGGCCGAGGCCGAAGCAGCCCAGGGCGGTGCCCAGACCAATGGCACGGGCGCTGGCGCAGCCGATGACGAAGATGTGGTGGAAGGCGAATTCCGCCAGGTGTAATGTAGAGACGAGGGATTGGGACTGGGGACTGGGAGGAACTGCCCCCAGTCCCCAATCCCCAATCCCCGATACCCCTTTTTCAAAAAAACGTGTACAATAGTCCTGCGTCTCCTTTCTGATCGAAGGAATCCGTCGGATGGAATACAAGGACTATTACGCGATTCTGGGAGTGCCTCGCCACGCGGATGGCGGGGAGATTAAGCGCGCCTTCCGCGGGTTGGCCCGTCAACTCCACCCGGACGTGAATCCCGGCAACCAGGAGGCCGAGCGGCGCTTCAAAGAGGTGAATGAAGCCTACGATGTGCTGGGCGACCCGGAAAAGCGGCAGGTGTATGACCGATGGGGTCAAGCCCCCCAGAGCGGTGGCTTCGACTGGTCGGGCTATTTTGACAGGCAGGGTGGCGAAGCGGGCCGGGCAGCCGAACGGGGCTACCAGACTTCCGCGCACCGGGAGCCGCCCCCCGACCCGGAGGGCGGAGAGGCTCACTTTTCTGATCTTTTTCAACAATTGTTCAATAATGGCGCCCGGCGTCCCCGCCCCCGGGTGGACATCTATGAGAGTGGGCCGACCAATCGGGGGGCAGAGCAGAGTCTGCCTGTGGAGATTTCTCTGGAGGAGGCTTTCTGGGGGGCAACCCGGACTGTGCAACAGGGCAATGCCCGCTTTGAAGTTGCCATCCCCCGGGGCGTGCGCAGTGGATCGAAGGTGCGGGTGGCAACACCGGGGGGCGCGCTGCTGTTGGAAGTGCGTGTCAAACCCCACAATACCTTTGCTGTGGACGAAGCCCATCTGCGCACAAGCCTGGCGGTTGATCTCTACACAGCGCTGCTGGGGGGAGAGGTCCGGGTTCCCACCCTGGAAGGCACTCTCGCCCTGGCAATTCCTCCCAATACCCAGAATGGCCGGGCGTTCCGGCTAAAGGGCCAAGGAATGCCCACCGACCGTAACCCGGAAGGGCGGGGCGATCTGCTGGTGGAAATTGTGGTGGAGCTACCCCTGCCCCTCAGCGAAGAAGAACGGCGTCGCTTTGCCGAACTGCGCCGGATGCGCCCACCCACAGGCAGGCGGTTATGAACAGATCGGGTGTTCAGAAGTCGGACTTTTCGGAAAAAGTCCGACTTCTCCGCTGGGGTTCACTTCTTCTCTGTCTGATGGCCCTTTTCGTTGTGAGCGGCTGCGGCGGGGAGAAGGCTGCGCCCGGCGAGCCGGAGATAACTGTCATCGCAGCCGCGCCGCCCGCCACACCCCTGCCGCCGCCCACAGAGACACCCACGCCCACCCCCACGCCCACACCCATCCAGCCACCCGTCCCCACGCCGGTGGTGGACCTGACAGACCGCTCGATCTACACGGCCAATCTGAAGCCCGCCTTTGCCGGAGATGTGGACGCCCTGCCCAATGCGCCCCACTACTTTATCCAGGCCGAACTGATCCCCGGCGAAGTGCCGATGGTACGGGGTGTACAGCGGGTGCGTTACACCAATCAGGAAGCGGTGGCGCTGGAGGCGCTCTATTTCCGGCTCTATCCAAACCTGCCCGCCTATAACGGCACATCCACAGTGGGCGGGGTGATTGTGGACAACGAATGGGCGACGACCGCGCTGGAATACGACGACTCGGCCCTGGGTGTCAGCCTGGCCGGGCCCCTGCTCCCCGGCGGCGTGGCCGACATTACCCTCTGGTTTACGGCCACCCTGCCCACCAGCGTCTTTGCCGGGACAGCCGGTTCGGGTCTCTACGGCTTTCAGGGCAATGTTTACGACCTGGCCGGCTTCTACCCGACGATCCCGGTCTACGACGACGAGGGCTGGAATCTGGAGATCACCGCCACCTTTGGGGATTCTCCCTTTACCGACGCCGCCTATTATCAGGTGGAATTGACCCTGCCCAGCCAACAGCAGGCCGTGACCGCGGGGGTTGTTGTGGAGCGGCGGGGCAACGGCAACGGCAGTGACACCTGGCGGGCGGTGGCTGGGCCTGTGCGGGCCTTCTACGCCGCGGCCAGCGACGCCTTTGCCTTCATCAGCGAGGAGGTGGAGGGCACGACTGTGCGTAGCTGGTATCAGCCCGGCGGCGAGACCGGGGCGCAGACCGCGCTCTTTTACACGAAAGGTTCCCTGCCCGTCTTCAATCGGCTCTTTGGCGAATATCCCCACAACGAATTGGATGTGGTGGCTATGCCTACCACCGGTTTTGGGATGGAGTACGCGGGTGTGCTGAATCTGGCCCAGAGCTTTTATGGGGAGGGGGGTGGGGCCTTTGCCGTGGCAACCCCCCACGAAGTGGCCCATCTCTGGTTTTTCGATCTGGTGGGCAACGACCAGCCCGACGAACCCTGGCTGGACGAATCCCTGGCCAACTATGCGGTCTATCTCTACTACGAGGATGTGGCCTGGCCAGAGATGCGGGATGGGATGATGAACAACATTTTCCTTTATCGCTACCACGCGGCCCAAAATCTGGGCATCGACCGCCCGGTCGCTGGCCCGGTGACCGGCTACGACGCCTCCAATTATATCAATATCATCTACAGCAAAGGGCCGCTCTTCCTCCACGCGCTGCGGGAACGGATGGGCGACGACGCCTTCTTTACCGCGCTTCTGGACTACGCCCAGACCCACCGCTACGGCGTGGCCTATCCCGAGGATCTGCTGGCCGCCTTCCACCGCCACACGGACGCGGGGATCGACGATCTCTACCAATTCTGGATTACCGGCCCATAATACTCCTAAAAGATCGGATCAGCGACGCTGGTTGAGCGGTATCCTGAGTCCATCGAAGGGTAGCCGCCAGGAGAGCCAGTGACCTTCCTACCTTCGCCCGGCGGCGTATCGAAACCGAGGAGCGGGTCATCCAGTGTATAATCGTAGACCCGCTCGGTTTCGATACGGCTGGAAACAGCCCCAGCCTACTCAACCAGCGCTAATCCTGAGCCACCAACTACCCTTCCTTTCCCCAACCCAATCAGAGGAGAACCCCCGTGAAAATTGTCGATGTTACCACCACCACCTTCCGTTACATCTCCAACACAGTCCGGGACTCGGAGGGCCACGGCCATCCCGGCGACCCCCACGAGGCCAAACAGTCGTTGCTGACTATCAAAACCGATGAGGGCATAGAGGGCTACTGCTTCGGAGCCAACGCCGCCGTCATCGAAAGTCTGGTCAAGCCCCTGCTCGTGGGCCAAGACCCCTTCTATCGGGAATATCTCTGGCAGATGCTGCGGGAGCGCCAGCGGCTACACCTGGGCAGTCTGTCGGACCGGGTACTCACATCCGTCGATCTGGCCCTGTGGGATTTGGCCGGGCGCGCCGTGGGCCAGCCCGTGCATAAACTGCTGGGCGCGTTCCGGGACAAAGTGCCCGCCTATGCCAGCACAATGTGCGGCGACGATCTCCCCGGCGGCTTGGCTACGCCGGAGGACTACGCCAACTTCGCCAAATGGTGCGTCTTCGAGCGGGGCTACCCGGCCTTCAAACTCCACACCTGGCAGCCTCCCTATCCCAACGCGCCCAGCGTCAAGCGGGATTTGGAAGCCTGTGCCGCGGTGCGCGAGGCCGTCGGCCCGGACGTGGACCTGATGCTCGATCCCTTCCACTACTACAGCCGGGAAGAGTCCCTGGCGTTGGCCCGGGGGCTGGAAAAGCTGAACTATCTGTGGATGGAGGAGCCGATGGGGGAGCACAGTATGTCCTCCTACGTCTGGCTGACCGAACAGGCGGACCTGCTGATTGTCGGCCCGGAGACGGCAGAGGGCAAGCACTACGCCCGGGCCGAGTGGATCAAAGCCGGCGCGGCCGATGTGATCCGCACGGGGGTGGGGGATGTGGGCGGCATCACCCCGGCGATGAAGTGCGTACACCTGTGCGAGTCGTTCAATATGAGCGTGGAGATTCACGGGGGGGGCGTGGGCAACCTGCACGTCCTCTGCGCGATGGGCATCCCTGGCCGCTACTACGAGCGGGGGCTGCTGCATCCGTTTATCGACTGGGAAGAGATTCCCGCCTGGCTGAACAAACGGGACGACCCGATGGACAGCGAAGGGTTTGTGTACGTGTCGCAAGACCCAGGGCTGGGCCAGGACATCAATTGGGATTATATTAACGACAATTTGGTGAAGTAGAGGGGTGGTGATGGTGGGGTACGAACCCCGACATCTCACCATCCCACCATCACCCTTCATTTTTGCGCAGCCAACCGCCGCTGCCGATAAGGGCGAGGCGGATTTCGAGCGGCGGTTTCTCCAGAGTGGGAGGAGGAATCATCACATCTGACGGGGTTGAAGCAGGTCACGACGTACCGCTTCGGCCAAAGCAGCGGATTGACGCAGCCACAGTTGGTGCTAGACCTGCCTCAGCCCAGTCAGTGCCCGCTGCCCGTTTCGGCTTAGCGTGCCTTCGGATTGCTGTCTGAGCAATTTGTCTAACCATTCGCCCTGGTTTGCTTTTATTCACATCACCCCATTGCTCAGATCGTCAACAAATCCGGCCCGGTCACTGTTGCCGCTGCATCCAGCGCCCCCGAAGCGATCAGTTCGCCCAGCGTGGCGAAGCGGTGATCGCCCAGGCCCTTTACCTGCTCCACAACCCCATCTACCAGGCGACAGGCGTGCTCAAAGTCGTCGGCAATGCCGTGAGTGTGCATCAGAATCACTGCCACCGGACTTTCTGTGACGATGCGCGCCACGTCCTGCCGGGCCAGATGGATAAACTCAGCGCTTCGCATACCCGCGCCCCGCCAAGTGTATTCGTTGAGAATCGGCGCTTCGATCACATCCGCGTACCAGCCGTATGGGCGGTGGGGGATATCATCCGTCCAGACAGGCGTCAGGTCCCCGCTATTGTGAGGCAGGTGTTCGTAACCCGTGCCGCTGATATATTGGCAGGAGTGATAGCCGATGCCGACTGCGGCCAGAGCGTTGAACATTGCCTGAGAAATGGCCCCGCAGGGGGCACGAAAAAGCACCGGCTCAATCGCCAGCTCCCGCTGAAAAATCTCCATCCCCTCCTCGATATGGGCGCGCAAATTTGCCACTGTGTAGCGGGGCAGCAGTTCCTCCCGCCGCTGGGCAAACTCCTCCAGAAAAGCTGGGCGGATGGCGGTAGCGGGCCAGGCAGGCGGGCCAAACTCGAAACAGTCTGCGTGGGTCAGCCCATGCAGTTGCAGGTCGTGGCCCGCATCCCGCGCTTCTCGCAAAACTTCCAGCCACTCCGCCGAAAGAGGCTGACCACCAGGTTTGGGAACCACCAGCCAAGTGGCAGCCAAAGAGCGGCCTCCCAGAAAACGGGCAAAGCGCCGGGTCGCCTCTACCAGCACCTCGCCCCCCATCCCCGCATCATCGATACTCCACACAAAGTCGGTCATCTTTGCCCTTCCCGTTGAATAAGTGATTCTTCCCACGTCTGCATTCCTTCCCGGCTGTACCAGAGGTAAGCGATACCAAACATCAGCCGTTGGAGCAGGCCATCCATGCCCGGAAGGAAGTTCATCGCCAGGGGCAGAAAAGTGGCTGCGGCCAGGGCCAGAGCATCCAGCCCCCAGCCCTTTTGGCTGCGGCGCAGCCGCTGAATCATACGCAGTCCTGTGCCAAAAGCAAAAGCAAAGCCCATCGCTGTAGCCGTAAAAGAGTGCAGGCCATCTTCCACAGGATCAAAAGCCGCGCCGTTTTCCCAGGAACGAGTGGAAAAGGCTGCGGTGGCGATAATCAGAACCCCAAAGGCGCAATGGAGAAGATAGACCGTCCACCCCCAGTCTGCTCGCTGTCGGGCGGCAATCCAGAGCACGCCAAAGCCGAAGAGTTGAAAGCCCAGCCGGGCCAGCCAGGCCCCCGGCACGCCCTGGGCCGCGGATTCGCTGGTCGTGTGGCTCAGCCAGGAATAGCTGACGGGCATCAGAGAGGGGGCCAGCAATAGGGCCAGGGCTGACAGAAGCAGAAGTAGCAGGGGCAGATGTCTGGCAATCCGGTCTGCCGTTGCCCGGCGTTGGGTTTGTGGCGAAAGTTGCATAGTTGGAAATCTCTCCCTGTGGACAATCCACTCCGTACCAGCGAGGAACTAATGGGCAAGCGTTAGTCGATCGGCCAACTATCTGAAACGTGAGGTATCGTCACATACTCTCACGTTTCAAGTCTTCACGTTTTAGCCCGCATATTGTGGCTGCGCTACCTTATGCAATGCAAGCCTATGGCTGGCTGGCACAGGTCAGAGGAATCAGCGCGCACGCCTGATCCGGGAGCAGTGGCTCTGTCACCTCTACGAAACCGACGGTCAATTCGTTTCCCGTGGACTGACCGTTTGGGTCAAAGGCGGCCAACCGTTCGCCGTTGGCGGGATTGTAGAGGCCAATGACCACCGCATAGTCACCCGGGGGCAGCCGCGCGGGGATGGCTAACTGCCGCCAGTCGGGGGTGACCGGGCCGGCCGGGACGGGGATGAAAAGGCGGGGGCTGCCGTCGATCTGGGCGATAGTGCCGTTCTCCCCGCGCAGGTGGACAAATATCTGGTAGCGGTCGAGCATTTCCGGCCTCTGCGTCTGCCATTCCAGACGCAGATTCGCCACCTGGCCCGGGGCCGCGGATGTGCCCAGCCGGGCTGCCACAGCCAGACGCTCCCCCGGGGGGTCAGTGAACCAGCCAGCCTGGCGTGTACCTGTCAATGTTCCCCCGATTTCCCGCGCGGTGAGGGTCCCATCGGCCTGACGGCCAAAAGCCCCGGCCAATCCCAGGGTGCCAGACCGATCCACCAGCCCAGCGGCGGCCTCCAGCACAGGCCATTGCTCTTCCGGTTCGCCGCCAGCCACACCCACAGCCACACCCCACTGCGCGGGCAAAAAGAGCCAGAGACTTTCCAGCTGGATCGCTTCGCCCACCTGCCAGCGTTCGGGTGGATACCAGACCAGCGCGGGGGAGAGCAGTTGGGCGCTGTCGAGAATCACCTCACCGGAGGGGGTGCGTATCTCCACCAGTGGTGTGGAAGTTCCGTCGAATCCTTCCTCCACCCGCCAGAGGGTCGTCACTTTTGTCTGCCGCCAGCGGGGCCAATCGGTCAGGTTCAGGCCGAGAAAGGTGAGGGAAGGGAAAGAAAATAGTGAATGGCGAATGGTGAAGGGTGAATTATTAAGTGGGGAGTCGTTGGCAGAATTCTCCGCGTCGCTGTTTTTTTGCGTCTCGACATTAAAAATCCTGGCAAAATTATAGAAGTCATCCGGGATAGCTGCGTTGGGTTCACCCCGGCGCAGGAGGAGGAAGCCATCTGCCCCATCGATGACGCCCCAGCCATTTGCCAGCATTTCGTCCACTTTGGCCTTGAGATCGCCGGGGGCCATATCCGTATTGCTGGTCACATCGAGCAGCGCCCATTCGGCGGGGACCTGTGCATCCGGTCCGAAGGGGAACTGATAGATATAGCGGCGGTGGCTCAGATGGGGGTGGACCGCGGCGGTGGCCGTGACAGCGGCGTCCGCGGGAATCTGGTCGATAAAGCGGCTGAGCAGCCGGTGGTGGGGGGTGACGGGCGTCGGGTCGTAGCGTCCGCCGCCCGGCCCCCGGCCCGCGTCCGCATAGCCCATCCCCGCCCAGACGAGCAGCCAGAGGGTCAACCCCCAAGCCAGCAACGGACGCAGGCTGGAACGGCTGTTGGTGAAAAAGGAGACCAGCGCCATCACCCCGGCACTGGCCGCGGGCAGGTGTTGGAAACTGGCCGATTCACTGGTCGTCCGTCGGCCCAGCCAGCGCCAGAGCCGGGCCAGCCCATAGACCCCGGCCACGGCAAAATAGGGGAGAATCGGCGCGCTGTAGTGAAATTCGCCGTAGTATTGGGCCGGATAGGCGCTGAGCAGATTGGCGAGAAAGACGGGCAGACAGAGCAGGAGAATCTCCGGAGCGAGGAGGGCAAAGAGGCCAAAACCGGCCAGCAAATGCCAAAGATAGGCGCTGCGGGGCGCTTCGCTGGCAATCTGCCAGACCAGCCCCGGTTGGGTGAAGAAGCTTTTGGCAATGTCCACGGGTGCATCGCCCAGCGCGCCGAACCGCTGGAAATAGGCGCTCTCCGCCGCGCCGTAGACGGGCGCGGCCTGGGTGGGAACGATGACAAATGTGGCGAGATAGAACCAGGCCAGGGAGAGGAGAAAGATGGAGACTGGGGATTGGAGATTGGGGATTGGGCGTCGTCGCGCCCTAATCCCTACTCTCCAGATTCCCCAGATTCCTAATCCGGCGGCCAGCAGCGCGGCTTCTTCTTTGACAGAGGCCAGCAGCAGGGCGGCGACGAAGAATTGACGCCAGCGCCCTTTTTCCCCGGCCCAGAAGACCCAGACGATCAGCGGCGCGGCAAAGGGGATGGCGTGAAATTCGGTGAGGACCGCGGATTGGAGCGGGGGCGAAAGCAGCCAGGCCAGGGCCAGGGCCAGGGCCAGGGGGCGGGTCATCTGTTGCAGGGGTTCGTTGTGCCAGATTTGGGCGCGCTGCCGGGCCGGGAGCAACTGGTCGAGCTTTTCCAGGGCCAATGCGTAGAGCGGCAGCGCGCCCAACGCCACGGCGATTACTTGCAGAAGCAGGAGTGCGCGCACGTCATCCCACAGCCAGAGCAGCGGGGCGATCAGCGCAAAGAACGGCTCCACGTGATCCGTCAGCCGGGTGGAGACGAAATCGTCCTTCACCTCCTCCACAAAGCGGCCCTGGCTGGTGTTCCAGATGGCCTGATCCATCTGGCCCAGATCGGCCTTGTGGGTGCGCATCCCCGCGTGCTGGGCAAAGGCGAGGCTGGTGAAAGTCCAAATATAAATGAGGATGGCGGCGAAGAGAATCAACCGGTAGGGGTCGGCGAGGGGATTGGGGATTGGAGAGCGGAGAGCGGAGAGCGGGGAGCGAGACATCAATCGTTACTCACCAATCTTAATTCGCGCGGCGTCCACCGATCGGCGGGCTTTCATCCACAACCCTACCCCGCCCGCCGCAGCCACCTCCAGAATCACCTGCCAAAGCCGGATGGCAAGAGAGGCGACGGTTGTGGGGCCGCCGCCCAGAATGGGGGCAAGAAGCAGATAGAACGCCCCTTCGCGCACGGCCAGCCCGCTGGGGGTGACAAAGCTGAGATAGCCCACTGTATAGCCGATGGGAAAGGCAGCCAGCAGATGGGGCAGGGCCACGGCCATCTCGACAGATGTGTAGACGCTCAGGGCAAAGGTGATGGCGGCGAAAGCGCCCCCCCAACAGAGCCAGGCAATCACCGCCAGGCAGAGCATCCCCAGCAGTTGACCGGACGAGAGGGACCCGGCCAGGGGTGTGCGGCCCGCTTTGGATAAAGCCCAATTGAGCAGGCCAATCAGCCAGCCCGGGCGCAGCAGAAAGAGGAGAAGCGCGCCCAATGCCAACCCTGTCAACCAGCCTGTCGTGTCGCCCAGCCAGGGGTCCAAGAGTCCAAAATTACCCACAGTCAACAGATAGACGGCGGCGATGGGCAGAACCGAAAGCAGATTGAGCACCTGAAAGAGCGCGATGCTGCCCACTGTTGCCTCCACCCGCACCCCCTGCTGCCGGGCCAAAACGGTCATGCCCAGGGGCTGCCAGACGTTGCCGGGGATGTAGCGGACCAGAATGCTGGCAAACCAGATGCGCAGGGCATCTCTGTAGGAAAGCCAGCCACCCAGCCGGGCCAGGGCCACCCGCCAAAGCCCGATTTCGATGGCCCAGCCGCCCAGCATCAGCCCAGCGGATAGGGCCAGCCAGCCAGGATGCAGACGCCAGGTGTGGCGGGAGAGTTCATCCCATTGGCTGCGCAAAAGCAGGAGAATAAAGAGCAGGGCCAGACCGATGAAGAGCGGTTGAAGCAGGGGCCACAGGCGGCGGCCAGCGCTGAGAAGAGCCGTCACGGACTGGACTCCATCTGACGCAGGATGGCGGGCAGATGGCGCAGGTCGCTGCATACGGCGTCGGCAAAGGAACATTCGGGCCAGAAGCGATTGGGCCGGTAGATGGCAGCCATCCCCATAGCCTGCGCGCCCCGAATGTCTGCCTCTGGGTTATCCCCCACAAAGACCGCTTCCTCCCCGGCAACCTCCAGCCGGGCCAATGCCCGCCGGAAAATTTCCGGGTCGGGCTTGCGCATCCCCTCCTGCTCCGAGACAAGCACCGCGGAAAAATACTCCGCCACACCCAGGGCCTGGAAGTTGTGCCATTGAAAGGGATAGCGTCCGTTGGTAATTAATCCCAGTTGTCTGCCCTCTGCTGCCAGCTCTGCCACCATTTCGGCCAGCCCCGGAAAGCCCCGGCAATAGGCATGAAAGCCGGTGAGATATTCATCCAGCAGGGTTTGGGGATCGATGGCGCTGATGCTGTACTCGTCCAAAATACACCGGTAGACCCCATCCTTCCAGAGTCGGCCATTGTCGTCCAGCGCCATAAAACGCTCTACAAAGTCCTGGGCTGGAATGGAGGCCAGGGCGTTCTGGTGGGCAGCGTATTGGGCGGCGGCAAAGGCGCGCAGAGAGGCTTGCCGGTCCAGCAGCGTCTCATCCATATCAAAAATAACGGCTCGAATCATTGGCTGCTCGCAAAATCGGCAAAGCTCGTAGGTGGCCTGCCCAGTAGCCAGCCGAGAACGTTCGGGTTGCCTACCAGCCCGTGGCGGTCGTAGTAGCGGAACATCGCCAGGAGGGTTGCAATGGCTTCCTCGCCCATCCCCCGCTGGCGGGCGTCGGCTTCCCACTGCGCCCACGCCACCCGTTCCGCCCGCACAGGCCGGCCCAGGGATTCGGCCAACAGTTCGGCCACTTCGGTTTGAGAAAGGGGCTGGGGGCCGGCCAACTCGTAGATGGCCCCCGTGTGACCGGACTCGGTTAGTACTTTGGCTGCCACCCCGGCCACATCCCGCAAATCGACCAGCGAGAGACGGGCGTCCAGGGCGTAGGGGACCGGGTAGACCCCGCGCTGGGTGATGGAGGGCCAATGGGCCAGCACATTCTGCATATAGGCACAGGGCTGGAGGATTGTGAAGGGCAGACCGGAGGCGAGGATCACTTCTTCGCTTTCCAGCTTGCGCCAGTGATGGGCCATTGTGGAAGTTTGGGGATGGAGCACTGAGTGGTAGACGAAACGCGCTACCCCGGCCCGGCTGGCCGCTTCGACTGCCACATGGCTAATCGCAACCTCTGCCGGGTGCAGGTTGGGGCAGATGTGATAGACGGCCCGCACCCGCTGGCAGGCGGCTTCCCAGATGGGCGCATCCTGCATATCCCCCGCGATCCAGTCGGCACAGGGCAATCCGTTGGCCTGTTCTGGACGGCGCACCCACACCCGGACAGTTTCGCCCTGTCCGGTCAACGCATCTACGATAGCTCGGCCCGTTTTGCCCCCGGCCCCGGTGACGAGAATCATTGGGGGATCACCTCAGCGACGGGGATGGAGAAACCCTCCAACACCAGAGAAGAAACGGTGTCGCCCGGACCGTAGCTTTCGATCAGATCGTATCGCTCTCCCCGCAGTTGATAGACTTCCACAGTGACCGCTCTGGGGTCGATGATCCAGTATTCGCCGATCCTGGCTTCGGCATAGACTGCCAATTTGGTGCGCCGGTCATCCACCCAATTGGACGGAGAAAGAATCTCCACAACCAGATCGGGCACACCGTCGATGGTTGTCTCGCCGATAATGCCCAGATTGTCCCGGCGGATGAAAAGGATGTCCGGCTGCACAGGCGTGCCCAGATTGCGGGGCAGAATGACGTCGATGGGGGAAATATAAATTTCTCCCATCTGTCTCTGGCTGACAAATCTTTCCATTTCCATCGAAAGACGAAGGGCTGTTCTTTGATGTCGCGGGCCGGGCGCAGGGGACATATAGAGTTCTCCTCGCATGACTTCGTATTTCCATCCGTCGTTGGGCAGACGCGCGTAGTCGTCGTAGGTCCACTGGCCCTGCTCCGGCCATGCCTGGACGACAGGCTGCACTGTATATGCGATTGTAGCTGTCTCGCGCAGGCGGGGCATAGGAAAGCTCCTTTCGGTCATTGTGCCCGTTATTAAAATCTATTGTACACCAGACCGGGGCGGAAGTGTATTGCATAGCCCAGCGTAACCACCAGATTCCAGGGAGGGAACTGGATCGACTCCTCCCCCAAGCTGGGGGAGGTTGGGAGGGGGTGAGCAGTTATTGCGTAAGATTGCGTATCACCCATCACCCCTCCTACTCCCGCCTGTTGGCGGCGCAACACCCCCTGTGTTACAATTCGTCATCCGTACCCATTTCACTTCTTTGTCTATATCCACACTTGCGCCCATAAGGAATGCAGCCATGCCGGGTCCAGACGAAAATGGGTGGCCGATCATCGGTCACAGTTGGGCGGTGGGTCTGCTGCGTCCCCTCTGCCAGCCGGGTGGCCGCGGTCTACGCCACGCCTATCTACTGCTAGGCTCGCCCCAGATCGGCAAATCCACCCTGGCCTGGGCCTTTGGCACAGCTCTGCTCTGCACTGACCCCGGCTCACGGCCCTGCGGTCGCTGTCGTTCCTGCCAGTTGATGGCTAAGGGCGGCCACCCGGATGTGCGGCTGATTCAGCCCACCAACCGGGAAGGGCAGGCAGACCGGGCCAATGGCCTGTTGCGGGTGGATGCAGCCGAAGGGATTGTCCACGAAACGATGCTGCGCCCCCTGGAAGGCCGCTACAAATTCATTCTGATTCAGGATGTTCACCAGGCCAACGATAGCTTTGCCAATAAATTGCTCAAAACCCTGGAAGAGCCGCCACCCCACGTAATTCTTTGCCTGACCGCCCACGACCGGGCCGGTCTGCTGCCCACAATCGTCAGCCGCTGCCAGGTGTTGGAGCTACGCCCCCTCGCTGCGGGTGTGATTGCCGACGCACTGGAAAGCCGGGGGACAAAGCCAGACGAAGCCCAACTGTTGGCCCGGCTGTCCAACGGACGGATGGGTTGGGCGCTGAACCAACTTTTGGACAAAGAGAGCCGTACGCAGCGGGAAGAAGCGCTGCATACTCTCTGGCAGCTCTGTCGGGCCAGCCGGGTGGAGCGTCTGGCCTTCTCCCAATCTCTGGCCGGCAACCGGGAGAACGACCGGCTTTTTGGCCTGTTGGCCCTTTGGGTTGGCTGGTGGCGGGATGTGCTGCTGGCCCAGGCTGGCTGCCCGGAAGCGTGCAGCAATATCGATCACCGGGCCGAGATCGAGCGCGACGCACAGCATTGCAGCGGCGCGGATGTGTACTCCTTTTTGCAGACCCTGGCCCGCATCGAAGGCTATCTGCGCCATACGGTCAACACTGCCCTGGCACTGGATGTGCTGCTGCTACAACTTCCCCGGCCTGCCACCGCCCGCTGAGCCGCGTGGTGAAACAGATCAAAAAACGCAACACCTATTCAATCAACCCGCGCTACCCGCGGTCGACTTCCCATTCAGGAGCAACGGATGCAAACCGTTATCGGTGCTGTTTTCAAGCCCGTTACCAAAGTCTACTATTTCGACCCAACCAGTTTGCTGGACCTGATGACCGACGATTTTGTGATCGTTGACACAGCCAAAGGCCAGGAATTGGTCCAGATTGTCCAGCCGCCCCACTCTATCCCGGAAGAAGAGGTAGTGGGCGAGATTAAACAGGTGGTGCGTCGGGCCACCCCCTGGGATATGCTGGAGCAGGACACCTGGCGGCAAAAAGAGGCAGAAGCCCTGGCTGTCTGCCGGGAAAAGGCCGCTGAGCACGCGTTGGAGATGAAAGTCGTACGCTGCGAATATAATTTTGACGGGGGTCGGTTGACCGTCTACTTTGCGGCGGAAGATCGCATCGACTTTCGGGGGCTGGTACGCGACCTGGCCCGGGTGATGCAAGCCCGCATCGAAATGCGCCAGATCGGTGTGCGCGACGAGGCCAAAATTCTGGACGGCGTGGGCAAATGTGGCCGCCAGCTCTGCTGCACAAGCTGGTTGCGGGAGTTCGCCCCGGTGAGTATCCGCATGGCCAAAAACCAGCAACTGCCCCTGAACCCGGACGAAATCAGCGGCGTCTGTGGCCGTCTGCTCTGTTGCCTCTCCTACGAGGATCCGGTCTATAAAGAGGCCAACAAAAAGATGCCTAAACTCGGCTCCGAAGTGACAACGCCCCAGGGGAACGGGCGGGTACGCCATCTGCATCCGCTGAAGGAGTCGGTTACTGTCTATCTGCAGAATAATGTGATGGCTGAATTTACAGTGGATGAGTTGATTACCAGCAAGAAGGGCGGTGGCTGCGGCACCTGCGGCGGCTGCACAGTCAAACGCCGGGCCAGCGCCGAAGAGGATAACGAGCGGGTGCGGGCGAGCCGTCAGGCTGAAGAAGAAGAAGCGAAGGAGAGCAGCGAAAGCACATCACCCCGGGACAACCGTGCCCGGCGGCGTGCCCGGCGACGGGGTGGCAACAATCCTGGGCGGTAACTGCTCACCCCCTCCCAACCTCCCCCACTGTGGGGGAGAAGTCGATCCAGTTCCCTCTCTGGAATGAGGGGGGGTAGGGTGGGGTGGCTGAACAGGTACAATACTTCGTATGGATAACAGAACATTTGGTCTGGAAAATCAAGTAGCGCCGGAAGTCAATCTGAGTTACGCTGAAGTGATCGTCAATGTTCCCATCCGCCGCTCCTTTGGTCGGGGACAGGACGCGCCGCCCCCCCCTGCCGCCCTGCCCACTTTTGACGGCGGCGGGGAAGCGGAGGGCGACGACAGCACAGCCGCTTTGCAGACCTTCCACTACCACCTGCCCCCGGAACTGCTGGGCAGCGTCCAGCCGGGCCATCTGGTCTGGGTTCCTTTTGGCAAGCAGACATTGCAGGGGATCGTCGTCCGCCTGGCCGGGGGCGCGCCTGTGCCCACAAAGCCGATCAAACGGCTGGCCCGTCCCCAGCCGGTGCTGACCCCCGCCCAGATCGCCCTCTCCTTTTGGATTGCCGATTATTACGTGGCCCCCATCTCCGAAGCGGTGAAGCTCTTTCTGCCCCCTGGCCTGCTGAAGAAAGACGAGGACGACGCAGGCATCCGCGCCAAGCGGGAGGAGGTCATCAGCCTGCGCATCCGTCGTCAGGAGATTCGCCAGAGTCTGTTCACTTTAGGCAGCCGTAGCAAACAGGCCCAGGCATTGGAGGCTCTGCTGGCCGCGTCGGAGGGTGGACTGCCCATCGCCGAGTTGCAGATTCGCTGCGATCTGCGCACGACCGCCACTCTCAAACGGCTAGAAAGCGACGGACTGATCCTTTTGGGAGAGGAAACTGCAAAACTGGCCTTGCCCCTGGCGGAGAGCGAAGACGCGCTGCTGGCCCTGCGCGGCGTGGAAAAATATCGGCTGGTGCTGGAGAGCCTGGCCGACGCCGACGGTCCCCTCTGGAAGAGCGAACTCTACGCGCTGGTGGAGACAAATCTGGGCATCCTGCGCGATCTGCACGAGGCCGGGCTGATAAAAATGGCAGAAAAAGTCCGCTTCCGCGACCCCCTGGCCGGGCGCAACTATCCCCGCACATTCCCCCTGCGTCTGACCGAGCAGCAGGCCGGTGTCTGGCAGGCCATCCGCAGCGCGTGCTTCGCCACAGAAGAGGAATTGACCCCGGCCCGCTTTCTGCTCCACGGCGTCACCGGCAGCGGCAAGACCGAAATCTATCTCCACGCCATCGCCGAAACCCTGGAGCGCAACCGCCAGGCGATTGTCCTCGTCCCCGAAATCGCGCTGACCCCCCAGACCGTCGCCCGTTTTGCCGGCCGCTTCCCGGATCGGGTGACAGTCGTCCATTCCGGGCTGAGTCGGGGTGAGCGCTACGACGTCTGGCGACAGGTGCGGGACGGGGAGATCGATGTGGTGGTGGGTCCCCGCAGCGCGCTCTTTGCCCCCCTGCCCCGGCTGGGATTGATTATTCTGGACGAGGAACACGAATCCTCCTATAAGCAGGACGCGGAGGCCTGGGGCACTTTCAGCGTCTTCTACGACGCCCGCACAGTGGCCCGCCAACTGGCTGAACTGACCGGCAGCAGCCTGATTCTGGGCAGTGCCACCCCTTCCCTGGAAGCCTACACGGAAGCACAATCCGGAGATATCCATTTGTTGGAGCTTCCCCGCCGGGTGATGGGGCACGGAGGGGATGACAAGATGACAAGGAGGCAAGGTGACAAGGAGAATGCTGGAGCGGGAGACGGCGCAACTACGCAATACGCAATACGTAATACGCAGCAGTCCAATCCCCGATCCCCAGTCCCCAGTCCCCAATCCCCAATCTACGCCGAACTGCCGCCTGTGGAAATCGTCGATATGCGCCAGGAGTTACGCGCCAACAACCGCAGTATCTTCAGCCGCAGTATGCAGAGCGAACTCCACGCCACGCTGGACGCGCAGGAGCAGGCGATTCTCTACTTGAACCGCCGGGGCACGAATACATTTGTCCTCTGCCGGGACTGCGGCCACGTAGAGGAATGCCCCCGCTGTGACATACCCCTCACCTATCACGAACGGGTGAGCGTGCTGGTCTGCCACCACTGCAACGCCCGCTACCCCATCCCCGCAGTCTGCCCGGAGTGTGAGAGCAAGCGCATCAAATTCTTTGGCAGCGGCACCGAGCGCATCGAAGAGGCCGTGCAGGAGATTTCGCCCCGGGCCCGCATCCTGCGCTGGGACGCGGACACTACCGGGCGCAAAGGCAGCCACGAGGAGATTCTGGCCCGCTTCGCGGCCCACGAAGCCGATGTGCTGGTGGGGACGCAGATGATCGCCAAAGGGCTGGACCTGCCGCTGGTGACATTTGTGGGCGTCGTCTCCGCGGATGTGGGACTCTATCTGCCCGACTTCCGCGCGCCGGAGCGCACCTTTCAACTGCTGACACAGGTGGCAGGCCGGGCCGGGCGCAGCGCGCGGGGCGGGCGGGTCATCTTCCAGACCTACAAACCGGAGCATTACGCGGTCCAGGCCGCGGCGGAACACGACTACGCCGCCTTTTACCAGCGGGAGATGAACTTCCGCCGGGAGCAGGGCTATCCCCCTGCGGGACGACTGGCCCGGCTGGTCTTCTGGCACAAAAAGTTGGAAACAGTCCAAAGCCGCTGTGCGGAGATGGCCGCGGCCCTGCGCGCCCGCATCGGAGAAGTGTCCCTGCCCGGTGAAAAGTTTGACATTATCGGCCCTGTCCCCGCCTTCTTCGCCCGCCACCGCAGCTTCTACCGCTGGCAAATCCTCGTGCGTGCCCCCGACCCGGCCCGCCTGTTGCGCGGGCTGGACATCCCCTTTGGCTGGCGGGTGGATGTGGACCCGGTGACGGTGCTATGAATGGGGGTTCATCGGTCCTGCTGGTATAATTTTTGTCATTGACGAGTCACACAGGAAGTAACCGCATGGCAAAACAACTACCCGCCGAGCGGGACAACCGCCGTTGGTTGACGCTGAAAGACGCCAGCGACGTGCTGGGCATCCACTACACAACCCTGCGCACCTGGGCCGACAACGGCGACATCCCCGTCTTTCGCACGCCGGGCGGCCATCGCCGCTTTCAGTTGGGCGATCTGCGCCGCTTTCTGGAAAGCCGGGTCAGCCAGAGCCAGCTTTCCAATGTGGACGGGCTGATGGCCGTCGCCCTGAGCCACGTGCGCCAGGAGATCAACAAACTGCCAGCCAGCGAAGGTGGCTGGCGGGCGGAGATTACCCCAGCGAGTGTGGAGGCCAATCGGGGGCGGGGACGGCGACTCTTTGCCCTGGCCCTGAACTATCTCATCCGCCCGGAGCAGCGGGAGCGGCTGCTGGAAGATGGCCGGGTGATTGGCCGTGAATACGGCGTGGAGGCGGCCCAGAGCCAGCTTTCTCTGGCCGAGACCGGGCGGGCGGTGCAGTTCTTCCGCCGCCAGCTTCTCGAAGTGGTGCGCCGGGACGAGACCCTCGACGCCGAAGATGTGCAGATTCGCCAGTTGATCGCCCAATATCTGGACGAAGTGCTGTATGCGGTGTTGGATGGCTATGAGCAGACGCTTCTGGTCGGTGGCAAATAAGGTTGCTTCACCAAAATAAGTACCCAAAAGTCCCCGACACTTGACAAACTTTGACGACTGGATTTCAACGTACAGGCTCGCACGGGCTGAAAGTGTCGGGCACTTTGGCTAGATACTTTTGTGACGAGATTCAATTTACATAGGAATGAGAAATGACGATGAGCCAGCCACAGCAATTTGAGACGAGAGCCACCGAAGGTTCACAAAATCAATACGGCAAAGTGATATTAAACAAAGAGAGATTCGTGCAAATCATCGACGAAATTCTTGCCGCAGATTCTTTACCTAAAATCAGACTAAGAATAGCGGAGTTACGTCCGGCAATAGCTACTTCAAGAAATGATTCTATTGGAATCGTAAATATAGCATCGAATGGCGATACAATTTCTATGCGACGTGATGTGTTATCCGCTGATTTAGGTCAGATTTCGGAATCACAAACTTTAGAGCGTGCAATCTACTATCTCAACCGTTTGAAAGCAAGTATTGTCGAAGTCAAGACCAGTAAGATTAACGAAATAAATCTCAAGCGTTGGAAAGAATATGATGAGGTTCTAACTGATAGCTTGTGGATAGTGCCAAAAAGGGATACATCAGGAGCACACGTATCGGAGTATTGGGGTAATTTCGTGCCTCAAATACCTCGCCAAATGATGATAAGGTATACAAAGCGAAACGATTGGGTGCTCGATGTGTTTGCGGGGAGTGGTACGACGCTGATTGAATGTAGAAGACTAGGACGTAATGGCCTGGGAATAGAATTGAATCCGAAGGTCGCCCAACGCGCCCGGGAACTTGTCGAGACGGAGCCGAATCTTCGGCAGATAACCACAGATATTGCAGTAGGTGACAATACAACCCTTGACATCAAGGATATGCTTGCTCAACATCAAATTGAGAAAGTACAGTTGTTAATGATGCACCCCCCTTATCACAACATTATCAGGTTCTCTGAAGATAAGCGCGATTTATCAAATGCTGAGACAACCGAAGACTTCCTGACAATGTTCGGACGCACGGTAGATAACGCAACACCTTTCCTCGAAAAGGGTCGGTATCTTGCGCTTGTTATTGGTGACAAATACGCAAAGGGAGAATGGATACCACTTGGGTTCAGTTGCATGAATGAAGTTCTAAAACGCGGGTATATGCTAAAGGCTGTCGTCGTTAAGAATTTTGACGAGACAAAAGGAAAGCGTAACCAACAAGAACTATGGCGTTACCGTGCTTTAGTCGGCGGATTCTATATTTTTAAGCACGAGTACATAATGATTTTCAAGAAACAATAATTCACTGAAGACACCTCTACAGGAGCTAGAATGAGTACAACTCACGTTTTTATCGTTGATACAACTACGCTTAATCTTCATCTGGCATATCTCTTTGCTGGAACGGGAGCAAGAGAACATCAGGTTGATTTTAATGCTAAGGCAAGCACCGGTTTGAACTATGCCACGGAGAATAATCTTGTAGGGATGATTGCCGATTCACAAAGAATAAGAAAAGGTGATGGAATAATTTTTTATCTTCAGCAAGACTCAGCTAAAGGTGTTTACGAAGGAAAATTTTACGGTGTCTTTGAGGCCCAGCAAGACTTATCGTTTTTGGATAACAACGACGGCAAACAGTATCTAAAGGAAAATCTGGGAAAATCACTCACTTTCAGGACACTACTATCACCGCGGCAAGTATATGCCAAAGGTATCACCGAGTGGGAAGCTCTCGACGAAATAAAGCGAATTCAATCCCCGAATCAAATGCTCTGGAGCCTCATCTATCGAAAGCTCAAGGGCAACCGGGGGAATACGATGATAACTATCTACGAAAGCGAAAGACTGTTGAATTTGATTAGGGAGAAGAACAATAGGCAGACGATTTCTGGTTCAGGTTACAAATTCAATTTGTCTACCCAGGAAATTGAGCCAAGCGATACTTTTCTTTCGTATACCGGAAGGAAGGAGCCGTTGAACATTTTGCCAAGGCTTCTGTCAAAATATCGAGATAGAAAAGCGTTTGAAACACACTTGCAAGCCTATATAGTTCAAAATGTAGGTAGGAATACCGATACGAATCTGGACGAGTCTCTGCTTCAAGGATTACCCATTGAGTGGCTTGGCAATGAGGTTTCGTGTGGAGTAGGAATACAGAGAATTGACATTATGCTGTCACTTGTT
>JAANMX010000762.1_pt1 | contig 40340 bp, 32 predicted proteins | sample 7279681 | NCBI WGS metagenome assembly JAANMX01 (sample SAMN14094542, study PRJNA606508) | bioreactor metagenome | isolation source: A lab-scale SPAN reactor treating ammonium-rich wastewater day 351 | place: Ireland: Galway | collected 2018-01-01
TTTCTTCTGGGCCTGCAATTCTTCTGAATCACCGCCCCGCCGCTTGTCGTTGCGAGGGGGCGAACTATAGCATGAGATTGGGGTTTTCCCGGAAATTCTGGACTTCTTTATCCTTGCACGCTGGCACAAGCTTCCCTTGGATAATTTACCCCTTATGGCACTCATCACACTATTAAATGCGCAACTGGCGTTTGGCCACGTTGCTTTGTTAGATCACACGGATTTTTCTCTTGAGGGTGCTGAGCGCGTAGGCCTGATTGGGCGCAATGGGGCGGGCAAGTCTTCCTTGCTGAAAATTCTTGGCGGCTTGGCCCACGCAGACGATGGGCAATTGCAGCTGCAAACCGATTTGCGCATTGCCTATGTGGCCCAAGAGCCTGATCTGGAGCCGACCCACAGCGTTTTTGAGGCTGCGGCACTGGGCTTGGCCGAAGCGGCTGCTTTGCGCGAAAAATACTTGGCGCACGACCCTGGTGTTGATTTGGACCAGCTGCAATCACGCATTGAGGCGCTGGATGCGTGGAATTGGGAGCAGCGGGTGCAGGCCACGCTGCAGCGCCTGCACCTGGATCCCTCGGCGAAAGTGGGCGACCTCTCCGGGGGCACCAAAAAGCGGGTGGCCTTGGCGCAAGCCTTGGTCGCCAAGCCGGATGTCTTGCTGTTGGACGAGCCAACCAACCATTTGGACTTGGACTCGATTGCCTGGCTAGAGGATTTGCTGCTCGGCTTCAAAGGCAGCGTCGTCACGATTACCCACGACCGGGCCTTCCTCGATCGCATTGCCACACGCATTGTTGAGTTAGACCGGGGGCAGCTGCGCTCTTATCCAGGTAATTTTTCGCAGTACCAGCAGCTCAAGGCCGAGCAGCTGCAGCAAGAAGCGGTGCTCAACGCCAAGGCCGACAAGCTGTTGGCACAAGAAGAAATCTGGATTCGCAAAGGGGTAGAGGCCCGGCGCACCCGCAGCGTCAGCCGAATAGAGCGCCTCAAAGCCTTGCGGGCCAACCGCGAAGCTCGGCGCGTGACCCTGGGCAATGTGCAAATGGAGCTTGCTTCTGGCAAAGACAGTAGCTACCAGGGCAAGATCGTTGCTGAATTAAGCGATGTTTCTAAGCAATTTGGCGATAAAACCATCGTTAGCCGCTTCAGCGGAACCATTTTGCGGGGGGATAAGGTGGGGTTGCTGGGGGCCAATGGCGCTGGCAAAACCACCCTGCTCAAGATGATTCTGGGCGAGCTGGCCCCCGATAGCGGCCAAGTGCGCTTGGGCAACAACCTGCAGGTGGCTTACTTTGACCAGATGCGGGCACAAATCGACCTGGATGCCACGCTGGAGGATTTCATCAGTCCGGGCAGCGAATGGATTGAGATTGGCAAGAGCAAAAAACATGTGAAAAGCTATTTGCAGGATTTCTTGTTCTCTCCTGCCCGGGCCCACTCGCCAGTGCGCTCATTGTCCGGCGGAGAGCGCAACCGCCTGCTGCTGGCCCGCCTGTTTGCCCGCCCGGCCAACGTTTTGGTGCTGGATGAGCCAACGAATGATTTGGACATTGAAACCCTGGAGTTGCTCGAAGACTTGCTGCAGCAGTACGAGGGCACTGTCTTCCTGGTCAGCCACGACCGCACTTTTTTGGACAACGTAGTCACCAGCATCATCGCCGCTGAGGGCAATGGCCTGTGGCGCGAGTACGAAGGCAGCGTGCAAGACTGGCTCACCCAATCACAGCGCAGCCAGGCCTGGGCCGAACAAGCCCAGAAAACCCCGGCCACGCCGACCGCCGCATCCGCCCCTTCCATCAAGGAAGAAAAAATCACCCCTCCCGCCGCCACGCCCACCAAGCGCAAGCTCAGCTACAAAGAGCAACGCGAATTGGAGCAACTGCCCGCACACATTGAAGCGCTGGAGGCCGAGCAAGCCAGCCTGCGCACCACGCTGGCAGATCCGCAAATCTACGCCCAAGACAATGCCCGCGCTTTGGCCCTGCATGCACGCGATGCAGAGATTGAAGCGGCCCTCATGCTGGCCCTGGAGCGCTGGGAAGCCTTATCAAGCCAGTAAAAAAGGAGCTGTATCCGCATGTATATCAATGATTTTTTAGCTATAGGATAGTGAATTTATTGAAATACAAGCGGATACAGCTCCTTTAAACAGTAATCCACGGCCACAGCCACCACACCGCCATCGACAACCTGCGCTCCTGCGCCCTGAACCACCCCTGCCATGACCACCACCACCCTGACCCTCACCCGCCCCGACGACTGGCACCTGCACGTGCGCGATGGCGCTGCCATGCACGCCGTCGTGCCGCACACGGCAGCGCAATTTGCCCGCGCCATCATCATGCCCAACCTCAAACCGCCGGTGACCACCACCGAGCAGGCACTGGCCTACAAAGCACGCATCCTGGCCGCCGTGCCCGCAGGCGTGCCGTTTGAGCCGCTGATGACGCTGTACCTGACCGACAACCTCGCCCCCGAGGAAATCGCCCGCGCCAAAGCCGCTGGCATCGTCGCCTGCAAACTCTACCCGGCCGGCGCCACCACCAACAGCGACTTTGGCGTGACCGATCTGCGCAAAATCTACCCCGTGCTTGAAGCCATGCAGCGCGAGGGCCTGCTGCTGCTCGTGCACGGCGAAGTCACCAGCAGCGACATCGACCTGTTCGACCGCGAGGCCGCCTTTATCGACCAGCAACTGATCCCGCTGCGCCGCGATTTCCCCGAGCTGAAAATCGTTTTCGAACACATCACCACCAAAGAAGCCGCCCACTACGTGCGCGAGGCCGACCGCTTTGTCGGTGCCACCATCACGCCGCAGCACCTGCTGTTCAACCGCAACGCCATCTTTACCGGCGGCATCCGCCCGCACTACTACTGCCTGCCCGTGCTCAAGCGCGAAGAGCACCGCCAAGCGCTGGTGCAAGTGGCCACCAGCGGCAGCAGCAAATTCTTCCTGGGCACCGACAGCGCCCCCCACGCTGCGCACCTGAAAGAGCACGCCAGCGGCTGCGCCGGCTGCTACTCGGCGCACGCCGCGCTGGAGCTGTACGCCACCGCCTTCGAAACCGCAGGCGCGCTGGATCAATTGGAAGGCTTTGCCAGCTTCCACGGCCCCGACTTCTATGGCCTGCCGCGCAACACCAGCACCGTTACCCTGGTCAAGCAAACCTGGACCCCGCCCGAAAGCTTTGCCTTTGGCGAAGGCGCTGAACTAAAACCCTTGGCAGCGGGCGAGGCGCTGGGGTGGAAGCTGCTGGCGGCCTGACATGCACAACACGCCGCAGCCGCGCATTGCCTTGCTCATTGATGCCGACAATGCGCCCGCCGAGAAGGTGGACGACATCCTGACAGAGTTGTCCACCCTGGGCGAGATCAGCATCCGCCGCATTTACGGCAACTGGACCAAGCCGCACCTGAGCGGCTGGCAGAGCAAGCTGCTCGATTACGCGCTGCGGCCTATGCAGCAGTTCGATTACGCCAAGGGCAAAAACGCTACCGACATGGCCATGACGGTGGATGCGATGGAGCTGCTGTATACCGAGCGGCCCAATGCCTTTGGCATCGTCTCGTCCGACTGCGACTTCACCCCGCTGGTCATGCACCTGCGGGCCAAAGGGGTGCAGGTTTATGGCTTTGGTGCCGACAAGACACCCAAGGCGTTTGTGAACGCCTGCTCGCGGTTTTTGTATCTGGAATCGTTGGGCGGGCCGCAGGAGGTGTCCATTGCCGAAGAAAACACAAATTGTGCAGTACCAACCACTGAATTAGACTTGTTTTTAGAGGAAAAACAGCCTGAAAAGACTACTAATAAAGCGCAAGAAGCTCCTAAAACCGAAGCTACCGGGCGCATGCAAACGGCGCAGCTACGCCAAAACACGCGCTTAATGAACTTGCTGCGCTCTGCCGTGCAGGCTTTGCAAGACGACGCGGGCTGGGTGCCAGTCAGTGCCTTGCGCACACAAATTGGCAACAAGGCATCGTTTGATCCGCGCAACTACGGCTATGCCACTTTGACCAAGCTGCTGGTGGCGGTCGAAGATTTTGAATTCAAAAATGAAGGCACCTCGCTGGTGGCCGTGCGGGCCAAAAAAGAGACTTCAGCAGCCCGGAGCAGTGCTTCACATGGAGTGGTGTCATGGCCTGTGGCACAGCCCAGGCAGTCGGGGAAGAAGTTGCCGCCGTCCATTTTTGCCTTGCGTTCGGTGCTGCTGCAAATCGCAGCTGCGCGTGTCAGCTTGGTGGATATTTTGCGTGCAGTGCCCGAGATGGCACTGGGACAAACATGCTCGCTTGCGGCTGTTGCAGGGCGTTTGCGAGAGCGAGGCCTGTTATTACCCACTCAGTCAGCCTTGCGCGTACTTGAGAAACACCCAAGCTCTTTCGTCGTGGACCTGAAGACAATGCCTCAGTCAGTGCGGTATTTGATGTCATGGGAGTAGCGTTTGCCGCCATCAACTGGCACGCCCCCTGGCTAGAGCGCTATGCGGCACTGGGAGAGGCTGCGGCGCAGCAGGTGCTTGCTGGTGCCACGGTGGCGCAGGCCTTTAATCACTTGGTAGCGCAGGGCACGGCCCCCGATCCTGGGGTGCGCTTTGTGCCGCAGGCAGATTTGCCCTCGGCCATGGCTTATGAGCAATTCATTCTGGAGCGCGCCCAGGTGCCCACGCGCGATAACTTGCATGATTTTTTCAATGGGTTGATGTGGCTGCATTGGCCACAGACCAAGCGGCGGATGAACCAGATTCACGGCGCAGCGGTGCAGGCCCAAGGGGTGCAAGCCCGGCGCGGGCCGCTGCGCGATGCGCTCACGTTGCTGGATGAGAATGCTGCTTTGCTCGTCGCCCCGGCCGCCTTGCAGCACGCGCTGCAGACGCGGCAGTGGCAGCTGGCGTTTGTGACCCTGCGGCCACTGTGGCAGCAGGCGCAGTTGTACCCCCTAGGGCATGCTTTATTGGAAAAACTGGTTTATCCAAGAAAAGGCATTACAGCGCATATCTACCAAGCGCCAACAGCTATCAAAAAAGATCAATCTATCGACACCAGCTGGGCCCATGCCTTGCAGGCTGAGCACTTGGCTACCAAGCCCTTCTTTCCGCTGCCGGTGTTGGGCATTCCGGGGTGGTGCGCAGAGAATGCGAACTTTTATTTCTATGATGACTCCATGGTCTTCCGTCCCGCGCGGGCGGCGCTTGAAGTCCTGTAACCCTGCCTTACCTAAGGCAGCACCAACCTACTTCACCTTGCTTGTATGAAACGCATCGCTTTATTTTTATTGACCAATATTGCCGTGGTGGCGGTGTTGGGGATTACCGCCAACTTGTTGGGGGTGAACCGATTCTTAACGTCCAATGGGCTCAATTTAGGCGCTTTGCTGGGCTTTGCCTTCATCATGGGTTTTGGCGGGGCGATTATTTCGCTCTTGATGAGCAAGCCCATGGCCAAGATGAGCATGGGCGTGCGCATCATCAACCAGCCCAGCAATGCCGATGAGGCCTGGATTGTGCAAACCGTGCACAACTTTGCCCTGAAGGCGGGCATTGGCATGCCGGAAGTGGGCATTTACGAGGGGGAGCCCAACGCCTTTGCTACCGGCGCGTTTAAAAACAGTGCCTTGGTGGCGGTCTCTACCGGTCTGCTGCAAGGCATGACGCGCGAGGAAGTTGAGGCGGTGATCGGCCACGAGGTGGCCCACGTGGCCAATGGCGACATGGTCACCATGACGCTGATTCAGGGGGTGATGAACACGTTTGTCGTCTTCCTCTCGCGCCTGATTGGGTATGCGGTTGATAGCTTTTTGCGCAAGGGCGATGACCGCGAATCCAGCGGCCCGGGCATTGGCTACTACGTCTCGACGATTGTGCTGGACATTTTGCTGGGCTTTGTCGCCGCCATCATCGTGGCCTGGTTCTCGCGCCAGCGCGAGTTTCGCGCTGATGCTGGGGCCGCCGACATGATGGGCAATAGCCTGCCCATGCAGCACGCCCTGGCCCGTCTGGGCGGCATGCATCCGGGCGAAATGCCCAAAAACATGGCGGCCATGGGCATTGCCGGGAGCATTGGCAAACTGTTCTCCACCCACCCGCCGATCGAAGAGCGCATTGCCGCCCTGCAGTCCCGGGGCAAGTGATCGTTACGGTACAGATACAAACTTTACTTGCGCTTTAGCACAACGATACCCAGCCCGGTCAGCATATGACCGGGCTGTTTCGTTATGGGAGATTGCAGGGCTACACGCCACACTGCACTGCGCAGTCTTGCCCACCCAGATACCCAAGGAGTTTTGCCATGAAGCGCTTGTCTGCTGTTTTTTCCGCCCGCATGGGCGCTGTACTGGCCAGCGCAGCGCTGCTGTCGGGCTGTGTGGTCATGCCTGTGGAAGGGGGCTATCGTCACCACGATCGCTACGAACACTACGAAAGTCATGATCGCTACGACCGCTACGAAGGCCATCACGTCCACCGCTATGGCCATCCACCGCCGCCACGTGCTGAGCGCCGCCCCCGCCCGCCAGGGCCGGGCTATGCCTGGAGCCAGGGCCGCTGGGTCTGGAGCGGCCAGCGCTACCATTGGCAACCGGGCCGCTGGCACTACGTGCGCCCGGCACCGCCACCGCACGTGCGCCCTGGGCCACCACCCCACGCCCATCGCCCTGGGCCGCCCCCACATGCCCAACATCCGCCCAGGGGGCACCGCGTCCCAGCGCCGCCTGGGGCCAGGCCTGAGCGCCCCCATGGGCACGTCCCGCCCCCAGCGCAGCACCAAGACCCACGGCGTTTTTTCCCTAGGGACCCAACGCCCCCAGAGCCTTATCGCGATCGCGGGCCGGGCGGTGCCTAGCCGGGTGCAGCGCCCGTGCAACGCGACTGGCCTGGGCGCTTACATCAAGATGTGCTCGGCATCGTTGCCGCCGCCCAAGATCACGTAATTGACCTTGCGGATGTCCATCAACTGCGTGCCCCCGGCGTAGCTGATGGAGCTTTGCACGTCCTGCTCCATCTCGATCAGCGTATCGGCCAGCAGGCCCTTGATCGGCTCCAGGATGCGCTTGCCTTCAACGTGCTTGTACTCGCCCTTGTTGAAGTCGCTGGCCGAGCCGTAATACTCCTTAAAGCGCTGCCCATCCACCTCCACCGTCTGGCCGGGCGATTCCTCATGCCCGGCAAACAGCGAACCGACCATCACCATGGTCGCGCCAAAGCGCACGCTCTTGGCAATGTCGCCGTGGCTGCGAATGCCGCCATCGGCAATGATGGGTTTGGTCGCCACACGGGCGCACCACTTCAGCGCAGACAACTGCCAGCCGCCGGTGCCAAAGCCCGTTTTCAGCTTGGTGATGCACACCTTGCCGGGGCCAATGCCCACCTTGGTGGCATCCGCGCCCCAGTTTTCCAGGTCAATCACCGCCTCGGGCGTGCCCACGTTGCCGGCGATGACGAAGGCGGCGGGAATCTTCGCCTTCAGGTAGGCGATCATCTTCTGCACGCTCTCGGCATGGCCGTGGGCGATGTCGATGGTGATGTATTCCGGGCACAGCCCCTCGGCCACAAACCGATCCACCGTGGCGTAATCCGGCGCTTTCACCCCCAGCGAGATCGAGGCAAACAGCCCGCGCTGCTGCATATCGCGGGTAAAGGCCACGTTGTCCACGTCGAAGCGGTGCATGACGTAGAAGTAGCCATTGGCTGCCAGAAAGCGGCAGATGGATTCGTCCAGCACCGTTTTCATGTTCGCCGGCACCACCGGCAACTTGAAGCGCCGTGCGCCCAGTTGCACGCTGGCATCGCACTCCGAGCGGCTCTCTACCCGGCACTTGCGCGGCAGCAGCAGGATGTTGTCGTAGTCAAAAATTTCCATAAAGAATCCAAGCTCCAAAGAGTAAGGCTGCAGCAGGGGCATCCTGTGCGCTGGGGCGCTTGGCTTGAAAGACTCGGCCATGCCTGCAAAACCGTACAGGCATAAAAAAACCGAGCCGCAAGAAACTTGGGCCCGGTGCTTGATTGTACCGATGAGGGGCCGTGCTCACGCAAGAATGGGGTCGCGCTGCACTGCTCGCACAGCAGTCCCAAAGCCACGCAGCCACCAGTGCAGCATGGCGCTATCGACCACAGTGGCCGTAATGCGCAGCCAGTCATCGGCCAAATCTTCAACCTGCTGGTCATGCGACAGAGGCGTTTCACGCAGGTGAAATCCAGCATCGCGTTCAACTTCAAATGTCAAACGCACCCGCTCTCCCTCACCAAAGCCAAACCGGCCATCGTCGTCATACCGCTGAAAATCAAAATTTGTCGGGCGCTCAAAACCCAGGGTGGAGGCTTGCGCCTTGCGAATGCGGTGCAGCGCCAAGCTGCGCTCGTTATCAAAGCCCTCGTACCGACACACCAGGTACAGGCGTGGGCCTTGCTGGGCCAATCCAAGGGGCATGACTTTGACGGCCTTGCGCACCCCGGCCGCATTTTGGTAATCCAGCTCCAACCAGCGGTTGGCGTACAGCGCCTCACTGACTTCTTCCAGCACACCCGGAGCAATCGCCGGAGGCAGCAAAGGCTGGCTGGTAGCCACCACGCGCACCTTGCTCGACCATTGCCGGGCCAGGCGTTCGTTGGGGCTCTGCCCATCCAGATTGCGCCGTGCCTGGGCAAAAAAGCCATCCATGGATTGCATCAGATGAACCGGCAGCAGGTGCTTGAGGTGCTCCTGTGCCAATTGCAGCAAGAGCGATTCGTGCAACGTGAGCTGACCCAGGGCCATGCCGCGTGCCTGCTCTTGCCAGCGAAAACCATAGGGTTTGCTGCGGTCATCGCGCTCTATGCCCAGCGCTGCGCTGTCACTGAGCGCCGCCATCAGCCGCTGCACGCTGCGCAGGTCACGTTTGATGCCCGCGCACTGCAGTTTCTGCTGCAACTCCTTGGCGGTGATTTTGTGTTTGCGTGGAATGTGGCGCAGGATTTCCAGCGCCAGCAGGGTGGTTTCCAGGGTGTCGGAGCGGGAGGTCATAGCGGGGCGTTACGGGACAGATTGAGTTTGTACAGGGGAAACGCCCATGGTGCCCGTAAACAGCACACTAACCCGCAAGGCATCGCCTAATTGCTCATCGTATGGGGTAGCTAGGGCGATTCACTATCTGGCATTTCTTGAGCGATTTTTCGCTCCACGGCGCCAATGAAATCTTCGATGGTTGCGGCGGGGCCATCGCCGAAGTTGTGACGTTCATCTTCGCCCCATTCGCATAGGAATGTCCCCTCAAAGCTCCCCCTCTCTTCGAGTGTGAAGTAGCGAAACTGGGCTTGGCGTGCTTCACACTCTGGCACAGGGCTGTTGGTAAGAAGCACTGCGACAAAATGCGCTTCTGAAATAGCCTCTGGACTGGGCATTTTGAAGATGACTGCAGGGCTCCCCGTGACGCTGCCTGTTGTAACGCTCAGCTGCGCAGGGTTGATATTGACAATAGGCTTACCTACTCGCACAGCCGTGAGTGCCCAAAGCCGGGCCAAGAGCTTGGGCTGTTCTGGTGATGTGACTATTGTGAAGAACTTTAATGGGTCTTGCGCACATAGTTCTCGGAGTGTGTTGTGTGCGAAGACGTAGTGGTGCTCTCGCGGTTCATCGCGAGTGTGTTGAGTTTTTTTGCCATTGGAAAGCATAGTGCCTGGGAAAATTGAGTGTGTGACGGGGGCATCATCCACGGGGTAGCGACGAATTGTGTCGTTGGTGGTTTTAGTTCTTTCGACATAGAACACCCTTTGCGCAGAGGCCCTGCCGGATGGTCGCTCCGTGGCCTGCTGCTCGTTTAAAGCAGGGAGCCGATCTGCAGCTCGCTGAACCAATCGCCGTATAAGCGCAGTAGCCGCTCACGCGATGCCCGGACGAAGTCGGTGACGCGCTGCGGCGCTTCGGGCAAGTTGCTGCGGATGGCATCGCTGGGCATCGAGAAGGCCCTCGCTGTGTCGGGCGTGAGGTGCATACGCCGCATGAATTCAACGCATTCAGCCGCATCGGGCGGCAGAATGGTTTTCAGCTCCGCATCCTGACGGCTGCGGTTTTGCTCGAATGGCAGCAGGTGCAGGTTGGCGATGGCGTTGCCCCATTCCTGGCATACATAAATGAAGGCGTTATCGGCTTTTTTGTTGGTGAAAGCGTTCTGCGGCAGCAGGTGGTCAAAGTCCCAAGGCACGTTGTGCACAGCCCAAAAGTCCGCGTCTTGCGGGTCGTAGTTGGGGAAGAAATGCTGCATTTGCTCGCGCTGGGCATACATCAGCAGCAGGGCATTGGTGCCCCGATAGTCCTGCCGGGTCACGATGCGAATGAAGTGGTCGTACTCCGCCCAACGGGCGTTGACGGCAGCATCCAGCTCTTTCTGGGTCGCTTCGGGGTTGCCCGTACGCGCTGTGTGATGGGCGGGCTTCACCACCAAACTGTCCCACCACCTCCAACCGGCAATAGAGGCTGGCTCGATGGTGTCCGGATGGATGTAGTCCTCCAACGCCTTGGGGGGCAGAATGCGTGCTATGGCCGGTTGGCTGTTTGGTTCTTGTGCCTGCCCGCTGTAGCGAATCTCGCTGAGCACTTGGGGAAAAGCGCTACCGTCCAGCCACTGGGCAGGTGGCTTGGTCCACAGCCAGCGCACGGCGCTTTCGCGCTCCAGGCCAAACCAATGCACGGCGGTGGCCAGGCCCAGCAGTTTGCGGCGCACGGTTTCAGTAGGGGTGTCTTTTGCGTAGTGGGTCAGTCGCAGCAGGAACAAGAACACTTCGGGGGCCTGGCTGGCCATGCGTGAGCGCAGCACGGGTGGCAAGCCCCAGGGCTGGTCTTTGGAGTAAAGAAACCAGCGATCCCACTGCTCGATCGCTTTTTGAATGGGAGCCGGCGAGATGGGCGGATCGTTGGAATCTTCTGCCTTCGGCAAACCAAACATGGTGCGGATCTGCTCGCGTTGCACCACCAGTTCGTGGGCCTTTTTGCTGTCATCGGCCTGGGCGGTTGCCAACTGCCGCAAACTGTTGACGGAAGGCTGGGTGGGCAAGGTGCCCCTGCCTTCCGCCAAGTCCAGAGCCAGCCGGGTGCCGAGTAATGCCACCTGGGTTTCTGGCGGGCGGGGCTTGATGGTATGGATCGTGCCCTCGATACCGGGCCAGTAGGCCTTGATCATGGAGTAGGCCCGGTCTTCGGCGCTGAGGTCGGTGCCGCCGCCGTTGAGTCGCTGGAACAGGTGCTCGACGTTGGCGATGGGAACGACATTCTCTTGTGCCCGATTTTCTGACGGACGGTAAGGCTCCTCCAGGGCTTCAGACGCAATAGGAAGCGCCACCATGCGGGCCTGTATGGCACGCAAAAGCGCGCGCGCCAGGTGCTGGGCCTGCAGAGGGAGGGTTTTGGCGTCCAGCCAGTGCGCCAACACGTGCATTGCACGCTGTGCCCAGGGTGTGAAGCGTGGGTCATCTGCTTGCGCTGCGGCCTGTTGTCCATGGGCTGCGCAACGTTGGCGCACAGCTTCCCACAGGGCGCACTCCTGTGGTTCATTGGGAGCCATCGCGGTTTGCCGGTCAGCCACCTGGTGGGCCGCCTCCAGCGCCCAGGCCAGCGGAATCGGCGCATTCGCTTCTATCGGCCAGCCTTGCTGTGGCAGGGGGCGGACATGGGCGTTGTCTTCTGACCCAAGAAAAATGCCTTTTGCCTTTCTGGCCTGCCAATGCTCCAGCCGCTTGGGCTCCTTCTCATCGCTGACTTTGAATCCCCAGGGGTGCGCGTGCGTGGTGACCCTGAGCAAGTAGCTGCGTGTGGATGGAGCAAACCCCGGTACCGACTTGAGCGATAGCTGCTCCAACTCCATGCCCAGCGGCATTAAATCCAGCCATAAAAGGGTCTGTGGAGGCTCTTTGACAACAGGCGCAAAAGCAAAGGGATCTAAGTAACCAAGGGCAATGGCGTTAGCACGCTGCTGCCCATCCAGCAAATGGTAGGTGTACTCAGCACCCCATGGCAGGTCGTCGGTATGCGCGCCACTGCGGGTTTTTTGTCGTTGCAGCAGTGGGGTAACCACCAGCGAGCCAATAGGAAAACCACGCATGATGGAATCCCAGAGCAGTTCCACTTGGTTGGGTCGCCACACAGCACCGCGTTGCAGCGAGGGCAACCCGGCCAGCACCTGCGGGGGGTGACGCCGCCCTTGGCTGTCGGTTACCAAGGCAGGGAATTGCCAACTAGCCACGTCGCGCAAACTGAGTAAATTATTTACAACTTCTTGATTTTTAGTCATTTTTTACTTATCTACTCTTAATAATTTTCAGATAAATATGAATATTTTCCAGCACCTCTATGAGTCCTATCGCCACCGCAATCGTCGTGGGGTATGAATATTCACCTCGTAGTTGAATCAGCCAAGCCACAAGGCAGGGCTCCACAATTGTTTCGCCCCAGTCACACAAACCCCATCACCCCTTTCGCTCCCTCCTTCAAGGCACACTCCGCTTCCAACTGCGCCACCAGCGCCGCCGCATCGGCCAGCGGCCTGAATCGCCCCTGGCGCAGCACCGCCGCAAAATCCCCTGGCGTGACATAGCGCAGCCGTGCCAGGCGGGATTGCTCAGAACTGCCAGGCGTGGCCAACCCCAGCTGCGCACAGTGGCTCAGCAGCAGCGCCCAGGCTTGCTCAGGGCGCAAAAAATCGAGTTTCACTTTCAGGTCAAAGCGCCGCAGCGCGGCCTGATCCAGCCCGTGCATCAAATTGGTGGTGGCGATGAATACGCCGCTGAAGCTTTCCATTTGCGTGAGCATTTCATTGACTTGGCTCACTTCCCAACTGCGCTGTGCGCCACGGCGGTCTTGCAAAAAGCCGTCCACCTCATCGATCAACAGCAGCGCACCATCCTGTTCGGCAGTACGAAAGGCGCGGGCGAGGTTTTTCTCGCATTCCCCCACCCACATCGATTGCAGATCAGAGGCCTGCTTGACCAGCAGTGGCATATCCAGCTGCTGCGCCAGCCAGCGGCCATAAGCGGTTTTACCGGTACCTGGTGGCCCGTACAGGCACAAGCGGGCGCTTTTGTGTGTGGCGATGCCTTGGGCAATGGCGGCCAGGTCAGCATCGGCATGGATGAAGGCCGGGTCGTACACCTGGGGCAGTTGGTTGGCTGCTTGGCGCTGCAAACTGGGGTGGCCCTGGGCTTGCAGGGTGTTATTGACCAAGCGCTCCAGCGCCACGGCAGGGCATGGTGTTTGACTTTGGTCTTGCTCGAGGGGGCATGCTTGCATGCTGCGCACCACTTTGGCCGCCCGGGCCACTACGGCAGGAGCCAGGTGCTCGGACTGACTCATGCGGTGCATCGCTGGGCTATCCAACAAGCCTTGGCACTGCTGGTCGATGATGCGCAAGCGCTGGCTTTGCGGCGGTACGGGTAACTCAAACACCATATCAAAGCGGCGGATAAAGGCCGCATCCAGCGCCCCGCTGTTTGAAAGCCACAAGGTGGGCATCGGGTTGCTTTCCAGCATGCGATTGACCCAGGCCTTGCGTTGCTGGGCGGTGCTTTTGCCCCCCAGTGGGTGGACGCTATCGTTAAAAACATCTTCGACTTCATCAAACATCAATAGCGCCCGGCGCTGGCTGAAAAAGCTTTGTGCCGCTTGCAAAGCACGCAAACGCCGTTCAGCATTGATGGGATCGCCATCACTGTCTTCGCTGGCCACTTCAAACAGCTCGCAACCCAAGGCCGCAGCCAGGGTGCGGGCCAATTCGGTTTTGCCCGTGCCGGGGCTGCCATGAATGAAAAAATTCACGCCGTGCTGGCCTTGCTGGCTGGCTTGGCGCAGGTAAGGCAGGGCGATGTCCAGCTGGGGCTGGATGTGGGGATAGTCCTCCAGAGCCAATTGCGCAGGTGGGGCCGCTTGCACGACACCACGCAGCAGTTGCAAGATGTCGTTGGTTTCGGTGTGCATGCGGTCGGCAAAGCTGCCTGAGAGCAAGTCCAAACACCCCCGCAATTGGCGTGGGCCATTACGGTCCAGCACCACCAAGCCGGTGCGGCTCAAAACGGCTTGCGGTGCCAAAGCGGTGCGAATGTCCTGCACGGGAAAATCCAAAATCACCGCCAAGCAAGCCGCTACGCGGGCAGAAGACAAATTACCCAAATAATCCGCCGCAGACTCCAACAACGGCTCTTGGTGAATGGCACAGGCAAACGCCAAAATCTGCTCATCCACAGGACTCAGGTTAGCCAGCGCGGCCAGCCGCTGGGTGTTGCTGCGCATGATGGCGTGGGGGTGGACTCGGTGGCGTTGCTTTTCGGCGGCGCTATAGCGTTGGCGCAGCTCTAGGCGCACCGCACGCGCATCAAAAGGGCGTTCGCCTTCGTCCAGCCACGCCTGCAGCCCCAGGGCACTGGCCAGCTCATCGCAGCGAAAACCGTGGTTTTGAACCCACTCTTTGTAGCCCCCAAGGAGGTGCAAGATGCGCAAAATCCACAACCGCACAATCGGTGTAAGGGCCTCGGTAGTGTTGTAAGCGGGTCGAGTACGAAAATATTTTTTCACCATAGCAACTCCATTTATCTGCTAGCCATGATGCCTACCTGCTGCGACAAATTGCGTCGCACAAAACCAGCCCGGCGGCCCCTCCTACAATCGCCCGATGCCTTTGTCTGCCCCACTTTTTTCCCCCTCCTCCCCCAACGCCCCCGACCTGCCCCTGCTGCACGGCCTCAACCCCGAGCAACTGGCCGCCGTCACCCTGCCCCAAGGCCATGCGCTGATTTTGGCGGGGGCCGGTTCTGGCAAAACGCGGGTGCTGACCACGCGCATTGCCTGGTTGCTGCACATGGGGTATGCCTCGCCCGGCGGCATCATGGCCGTCACCTTCACCAACAAGGCGGCCAAAGAGATGCAAACGCGCCTGTCCGCCCTGCTGCCCATCAGCCTGCGCGGCATGTGGATGGGCACTTTTCACGGCCTGTGCAACCGCCTGCTGCGGGCGCACCACCAGGCGGCGGGGCTGCCCGCCACCTTTCAGATTCTGGATATGCAAGACCAGCTCTCGGCCATCAAGCGGCTGTGCAAGGCCTTCAACGTGGATACCGAGCGCTACCCACCCAAGCAGCTGGGCTGGTTTTTTGCCAGTTGCAAAGAAGACGGTCTGCGCCCCAAAGACGTGCCCACGCACGACCCGGACATGCGCAAAAAGGTCGAGCTGTACCAACTTTACGAAGACCAGTGCCAGCGCGAAGGCGTGGTCGATTTTGCCGAGCTGCTGCTGCGCTCTTACGAGCTGCTGCGCGACCACCCGGCCTTGCGCCAGCACTACCAACAGCGCTTTCGCTACATCTTGGTCGATGAGTTCCAGGACACCAACAAACTGCAATACCAGTGGCTCAAACTGCTGGCGGGCGAGCAAGAGGGCGGGCGCATCGTCGGCACCAGCAGCGTACTGGCCGTGGGCGATGATGACCAAAGCATCTACGCCTTTCGCGGGGCGCGGGTGGGCAATATGCAAGACTTTTTGCGCGAATTTGCCGTGCCGCACCAGATCAAGCTAGAGCGCAACTACCGCAGCCACGGCAACATCCTGGACTGCGCCAACGCCTTGATTGAAAACAACAGCCAGCGCCTGGGCAAAAACCTGACCACCGACCAGGGCGCGGGCGAGCCGGTGCGCATCCACGAAGCGCCCACCGACCTGGACGAGGCGCGTTGGCTGGTCGAGGAAATCCAGGCGCTCACCAAAAACGACGGCTTCCCGCGCCAGGAAATCGCCCTGCTCTACCGCAGCAACGCCCAAAGCCGCGTGCTGGAAAGCCGCCTGTTCAACGCCGGCATCCCCTACCGCGTGTATGGCGGCCTGCGCTTTTTTGAACGCGCGGAAATCAAGCACGCCCTGGCCTACCTGCGCCTGCTGGAGAACCCGCAGGACGACACCAGCTTTTTGCGCGTGGTGAACTTTCCGGCCCGGGGCATCGGTGCCCGCAGCATCGAAGCCTTGCAGGAAGAAGCCCGCCAGGCCGGCTGCAGCCTGCTGGATGCCACCACCTTGGTCAGCGGCGCGGCCGGGGCCAAGCTGCGCAGCTTTCACGCCCTGATCGACGTGATGCGCGAAGCCGTGGCCGGGCAAAGCCTGCGCCACACCATCGAACATGTGCTGCACGCCAGCGGCCTGCAAGACCATTACCGCGCCGACAAAGAAGGCCAGGAGCGCCTGGAAAACCTGGACGAACTCATCAACGCTGCCGAAAGCTTTGTGCTGCAAGAAGGCTTTGGCAAAGATGCCATCGCCCTGCCGCTGGATGAAACGGCCAGCACCGACCCCGCCGCGCTCACGCAAAGCCCGGCCAGCCAGGGCATCGACCCCCGCCTGCCGCTGCTGAACCCACCGCTGGCTGACACCGATGCCGACACCGGCGAAACCCTCTCGCCGCTGCAAGCCTTCCTCGTCCACGCTGCGCTAGAAGCGGGCGACAACCAGGCCCAGGCCGGGCAGGATGCCGTGCAGCTCATGACCGTGCACGCCAGCAAGGGGCTGGAGTTTGATGCTGTGTTCATCGTCGGTCTGGAAGAAGGCCTGTTCCCCCACGAAAACGCCCTGAGCGACAAGGGCGGCCTGGAGGAAGAGCGCCGCCTGATGTATGTCGCCATCACCCGCGCCCGCCAGCGCCTGTACCTGAGCCACGCACAAAGCCGCATGCTGCACGGCCGCACCAGCTTCAACCTGCCCAGCCGCTTTCTCGATGAGCTGCCCGCCGCCTGCGTAAAGCACCTCGGCGCACGCGGGTTTGGCAGCTTTAGTCCTAAAAAAGAAGCTGCTTCCGCTTATTCAACAAGGTTTTCAAATACATTTAATTCTGAAAACATTATTAAATCAGCGGATACAGCTATTGCTTCAAAGAACCCTGGCGGCATTGCCAAGGGCCAAACCGTCTTCCACGCCAAGTTTGGCGAAGGCCGCGTCCTGGCCATCGAAGGCGTGGGCGACGATGCCCGCGCCCAAGTGAACTTCCCGCGCCACGGCAGCAAATGGCTGGCGCTGGCGATTGCTAAATTGACGGTGGTGGAGTAGCCAGCAGCCCAGATCACCCCAGATCAGCCCAGCGGGTTGGGGGCGCTCACATGATTGCTATTCATAGATTGGTGAAATAAAACCATTTTCTTTCACTCACATACCCCTCTACCATGCGGGCCACCCAGTCCGTGCGTAGCGCTGCGCCCCCTGCAGCCAGTGCGCACGGCTTTTTATTGGTATGAAAGGAATCCCCCGCATGTTTGCAACCTCCATCGCCGGCAGCTTGCCCAAACCCGCCTGGCTGGCCGAAACCCACAAACTCTGGCCCCAATGGAAAGCCGAGGGCGATGCGCTGTTGCAAGCCAAAGCCGATGCCACCTTGCTGTGGATCAAGGCCCAGGAAGATGCAGGCCTGGACATCGTGTGCGATGGCGAGCAAGCGCGTCAGCACTTTGTGCATGGCTTTTTGGAGCAGGTCGAAGGCATCGACTTTCAGAACAAAGTCACGATGGGCATCCGCAACAACCGCTACGACGCGATGGTGCCGCAGGTGGTGGCCCCGCTGCGCCTCAAAGGCCGGGTGCACGCTTTTGAAGCCCAACTGGCCCGCGCCCATACCAAGAAAAAACTCAAATTCACACTGCCTGGCCCCATGACCATCGTCGATACGGTGGCCGACCGCTTTTATGGCGACAAAGTCAAAATGGCCTTCGCCTTTGCCGAGCTGCTCAACCAGGAAGCACTGGCCCTGCAGGCCGATGGGGTGGACATCATCCAGTTTGATGAACCCGCCTTCAACGTCTATATGCAAGAGGCCGCCGAATGGGGCGTGCAGGCACTGGAACGCGCCGCCCAGGGCCTGACCTGCACCACGGCCGTGCATATCTGCTACGGCTACGGCATTCAAGCCAATACCGACTGGAAAAGCACCCTGGGCGATGAATGGCGGCAGTACGAAGCCATCTTCCCCGCACTGGCCCAAAGCCGCATCGACCAGGTCAGCCTGGAATGCATCCACTCCCACGTGCCGCCCCACCTGATGCAGTTGCTGGCGGGCAAGGACGTGCTGGTCGGCGTGATTGATGTGGCCACCGAGGTGGTCGAAACCCCTGAAGAAGTGGCCGACACCATTGCCCGGGCGCTGGAGTTTGTGCCCAAAGAGCGCCTGTTCCCCTGCACCAACTGCGGCCTGGCCCCGATGGATCGCAACATCGCATGGCGCAAGCTCCAAGCCCTGGCCGAAGGTGCCAAGCTGGCCAAAGAGCGACTGTCTTGACCCCATACAACACTGGTAAGAGAGCAAGAAGACGTCAAACGCTTCTTGCTACAACTGCACTTGGCCATCGCGCTCGATCCGTGCAGCCCCGTCAGGGTTCACATGTGCCTTGCTTCCACCCAAGCAGCTCTAGCGGCCTCAATCCAAACCGCACGGCATTGCCGGCATGCAAGCCCGCTAGTTCTTTGAGCACCAACTGTGTGAAGTGCGCGCGGTCTTCAGGCTGCACACTTGCAGGCAGCATGGCGCTGACGCTCGCCGCATTGATTGGCTGGGCGCTGCGAACAACAGCTGCAATCACTTCACCCAGCACGTGCCGGTAGCGCAAGCGCAAGATGTCTGGCGGCACCAAACTTTGCTGCACAGCCACGTACTGCTGGCAGGAACGCTCATAGGCCCACACAAAGACATCCCGCAGCAGATCAACCTGATTGAGTTCGTACACACCGATCATCGCGTCCACGTACGCTTGCTGCGGCACATCAATGAATGACAGTGGGCACAGGTTGTGGCGTATGAAGGGAATATTGGCAGCCAGGCGCGACACCCGCTTGTTCACATCCTCAAAGGGCTGCAAATACGGCAGGTGCGCCATGAGGAAGAACGCTTGCTCGAACGGGTCTTCTATTTCTGCGGCCATGCCCACCACGATGCCGAACAACTCTTCCAAGCGTTGGGGCAAAGCCACTGGCAGGTACACGCTGCCACCAATTTCTACGGCACGACTGCGAATGCGGCCACACATGGCGGGGTCAGGCATCAAGCCATCAGAGAGCAGCGCATGCAAGGCCACGATGGTGTCCTGCGACACCACAGCTTGCTCGGGCGAATGCACCAAAAATTCGATGGCCTGCTTGTGGTTCAGGATCATCTGCGTTTCAAACGCATCCTTGCCCTCCGCCACCTGGCCAAACTCGATCAGCCGTGCGGTATCCAAGCGGCTGTAGGTGTTGCCTTCGAGTTGCGAAGAAGCCCAGGAAAGATCAATCAGCAGGCGGTTGAGAATGTCTCTGGCAAAGGTGCCAGCGGGTGTTTGTTCGGCAGGTGAGCGCCCCAGGGCATGCAGCTGTTCACGCAACTTTAGAGGCAGGTACGCGGTGTGGTTGGGGTGGTACTGCTCCAAAAATTCTGTGCGATAGACTACAGGCTTGCGCAGGTGCCGGGGCTGGCGCACATACGCTTTGATGGCTTCACCTTCAGCGCTGATGGGAACATATGGCCCGGTCTCCATCTTTGCGCTGGAAGCATCCACACCACTTGGGCTTTCACCTTGCAGAACTGGAAAGTAACGCACGGCCCGGGCTTGCCCCTGCACCCGAATACGTCCTTGCTCAACCAATAAAGCCAATCTGCGTTGAAGGCTACGGCGTTGCAAGGCCAGCCCTGATTCCTGCAACACTTCTTGAGCGTTCACCCCTTCAGGGTGACGCGCAATGACATTGGCCAACACGTCGAGTTCTTGCTGTGGTTTGACGCTATTCATGGCGCGCAGTATGACGCAATACTATAAATTGCGACATTTTTTGTCGCAATAAAACATTGTGACAGCTGCCAACCGGGGTTTTTATGCGCACTCTGAGCCAACAGCCCCCACTTTTCCAACGCGGTGCCCAAGCACGTAAAAAAAGCCACTGCAAAGAGTGGCTTTTCAATTTTTGGTGGGCCCCCGGGGAGTCGAACCCCGCACCAACGGATTATGAGTCCGCTGCTCTAACCAAGCATGAGCTAGGGGCCCAAGAGGGCTTGCATTGTAGCGGTCAAAACCATGGCCAACGGCTAGCGCTGGTGGCTAAGCGCGTTGCTCACCAGCTTGGAGGTGATGTCCACAATCTGAATCATCTTGTCGTAGGGCATGCGCGTGGGGCCGATCACGCCCAGGGTGCCGACGATTTGGCCGTCCACCTCGTAGGGGGCGCTGACCACGGACAGCTCCTCAATCGGCACGATGTGGCTTTCGCCGCCGATAAAGATGCGCACGCCTTCGGCCTGGCTGGAAAAGTCCAGCAGGCGCAGGATTTGGGTTTTTTGCTCAAACAAATCAAACGCACGGCGCAGGTTGTGCATGTCGTGGGAGAAATCGCTGACGGCCAGCAAATTGCTTTGCCCGGCAATCACCACTTGCTCCTCTTGCGTTGCGGGGCTGAGCGCCTCGGCGCTGATATTCACGGCCGCCTGCATTAAATCGGCCACTTGGCTGCGCAGTTGTTCCACTTCGGTGCGCAGGCGTTCGCGCACTTGTTCGATGTCCAGCCCGGCGTAGTGGCTGTTGAGGTAGTTGGCCGCTTCGATGAGCTGGCTGCTGTCCAGCTCGCTATCGGTGAACATGACGCGGTTTTGCACGTCGCCATCGGGGGCGACGATGATGACCAGCACCCGCCGCTCAGAGAGTTTGACGAACTCGATCTGCTTGAAGACCGAGCTGCGCTTGGGGGCCATGACCACGCCGACAAATTGCGACAGGTTGGACAGCAGATGGGCCGCGTTGGCGATGACTTTTTGCGGTTGCTCGGCCGGCAGCTGGGGGGCCACCAGGGCCTGGCGCTGGGCGGTGAGCATGGTATCGACAAACAGGCGGTAGCCCCGGGCCGTGGGGATGCGGCCTGCCGAGGTGTGCGGGCTGGCAATCAGGCCCAGCTCTTCGAGGTCGGCCATGACGTTGCGGATGGTCGCTGGCGACAACTCCAGGCCGGAAGAGCGCGACAGCGTGCGCGAGCCGATGGGCTGACCATCGGCGATATAACGTTCTACCAACACTTTGAGCAGCAACTTGGCGCGATCATCGAGCATCCGAGCATTTTAATATGATGTAATTTCTCAGTATGAGTCCCACATTCCGCCATGTTGCCTTGATCGGCAAGTACCACCAACTGTCTGGCTACAGCGCCCCGACCAACCCGGCGCACCAGCCGTTGGCCGAGATTGCCGAGTTCTTGCACGCCAAAGGCTGCGAGGTGGTGGTGGAAGCGGATACCGCCCTGCACACCGGGCTGCACCAGCGCTTTCCGACGCTGACGGTCGATGAACTGGGCCAGCACTGCGCTTTGGCGGTGGTGGTGGGGGGCGATGGCACCATGCTGGGCATCAGCCGCCATTTGGCCAAGTACGGCACGGCGCTGGTGGGCATCAACCAAGGGCGCTTGGGCTTTGTGACCGACATTCCCTTGAGCAGTTACCGCGAAACGCTGTTTCCGATTTTGCTGGGTGAATACGACGAAGACGTGCGCCCGCTCATGCACGCCCGCGTGGTGCGCGAGGGCAACTGCGTGTTTGAAACCTTGGCGGTAAACGATGTGGTGGTCAATCGCGGCGCGACCGCAGGCATGCTGGAGCTGCGCATCGAGGTTGATGGGCGCTTTTTGTCCGACCAGCGTGCCGATGGCCTGATTGTGGCCACGCCCACGGGATCGACGGCCTACGCCCTCTCGGCGGGCGGGCCGATGATGCACCCCAGCACACCCGCATGGGTGATTGCGCCGATTGCGCCCCACATGCTCTCGAACCGGCCCATCGTGATTCCGGACAGCGGCGAGGTCATGCTGCAAGTCATTGGCGGGCGCGATGCCAGCGCCAATTTCGACATGCAGTCACTGCCCACCATCTTGCATGGCGACCGCATCTACGTGCGCCGCTCCGAGCACAGCGTGCGTTTTTTGCACCCCCGGGGTTGGAATTACTTTGCCACCTTGCGCAAAAAATTGGGCTGGAACGAAAGAAGCTACCGACCATGACACTCAAACGCATCACGCTGCGCGACTTTGTCATCGTGCAGGCGCTGGACTTGGACTTGGCCACCGGCTTTACCGCCCTGACCGGCGAGACGGGCGCTGGCAAATCCATTTTGCTCGATGCCCTGCAACTGGCCCTGGGCGCGCGTGCCGATGCCAGCGTGGTGCGCGAAGGGGCAGAGCAGGCCGAAATCACCCTGGTCTTCACCCCGCACGCTACGACCGCCGCCTGGCTGCAAAGCCAAGAATTGCCCAGCGCCCAGACGCTGACCCTGCGCCGCACCATCGACACCCAAAGCCGCAGCCGCGCCTGGATTAACGGCAAGCCCGCCACCGCCACGCAATTGCGCCAAGTGGGCGAACAACTGGTGAACATCCACGGCCAGCACGCCTGGCAAAACCTGATGCACGCTGACAGCGTGCGCGGCCTGCTCGATGCCTATGCCGGCATTCACAGCACCGAACTGCGCCAGCGCTACCACGATTGGCGCCAGGCCCGGCAGGAACTTGAGCACGCCCAACAGCGCCAAGCGCAACGCCAGCAAGAGCGCGAGCGCCTGCAGTGGCACATCGACGAATTGGAAAAACTCGCCCCCCAAGCCGATGAGTGGGAAGAACTGAACACCCAACACACCCGCCTGGCCCATGCCCAAACCCTGCTAGAAGCAGCGCAACACGCCTTGGCCGCCCTGAATAACGAAGAAACCGGGGCCGAGCGTCCCCTGGCCTACGCCAGCCACCAACTCGATGCCCACGCCCACCTGGAGCCAGGCTTTGCCGACATCAGCGCTACGCTGCAATCGTGCCTGGCACAGCTTGACGATGCCCAGCACAGTCTGCAGCGCTACTTAGAGCGGGCCGACCTGGACCCCGAGCGCCTGGCCGCCCTGGATGAGCGCCTGGGCCTGTGGCTGCAACTGGCCCGGCGCTTCAAACACCCGCCGCAAGAACTGCCGCAGCTGCTGAACACCTGGCACGCACAGCTGGCCGACCTGGACGCTGCCACCGACCTGCCCGCCCTGGCCCAGGCCGTCACCCACGCGCTGGAGCGCTACCGCAGCACGGCACAAGCGGTGTCTGCCCAGCGCCACCACGCCGCTGCCCAGCTGGAGGCGGCCATTACCAGCGCCATGCAGGAATTGGGCATGCAGGGGGGCCGTTTTTGCGCCCAGGTGCTGCCCCTGGCCGAGCCCAGCGCCCACGGCCTGGACGAGGTGCAGTTTCTGGTGGCCGCCCACCCGGGGGCCACGCCCCGGCCGATTGGCAAAGTCGCCTCGGGCGGAGAGCTGTCGCGCATCTCTCTGGCGCTGGCCGTGGCCACCAGTGCCCAAGGCAGCGCGGGCACCTTGATTTTTGACGAAGTCGATGCCGGCATTGGCGGCGCAGTGGCCCAAACCGTGGGGGCGCTCATGCAGCGCCTGGGTGCCAACCGCCAAGTGCTGGCCGTCACGCATTTGCCGCAAGTGGCCGCCTTTGCCCACCAGCATTGCGTGGTGCGCAAACAGCGGCGCAAAACCGGCACCACCAGCCAAGTGCTGCCCACCAACGCCCAGCAGCGCGAGCAAGAAATCGCCCGCATGCTGGGCGGGCAAACCATCTCCCCCACCACCTTGGCCCACGCCCGCGAAATGCTGGCCCAGGCACACAATCAGGCACAGGCCGCACCTGCTGCCATTGGGAAAGCTGCGCTATGACCCTGGAAGTTGTACTCATCACCGGCCTGTCCGGCTCGGGCAAATCCATCGCCCTCAAAGCGCTGGAAGATGCCGGCTACTACTGCGTGGACAACCTGCCGCCCGAGCTGCTCCCGGCGTTTGTGCGCCTGCAGCATGCCCACCACGGCCAGCGCGTGGCCATTGCCATTGATGCGCGCAGCGCCACCAGCCTGCCGCACTTGCCCAAGCAGTTGGAACAATTGCAACGCTTAGGGGGCGAGGGCGTGCAACTGCACACGCTGTTTCTGGATGCCAACACGCCCACCTTGGTGCGGCGCTTCTCTGAAACGCGCCGCCGCCACCCGCTGGCCCCCACCGATTGGCCCGATGGCGGGGCCTTGGCCCAGGTGATTGAGCACGAGCGTGAACTGCTCAGCAGCCTGCGCGAATGCGCCCACGTGATCGACACCAGCAACATCCGGGGGCCGCAACTGCAAAACTACGTCAAGGCATTTATTGAAGCCCCGGCCAACCAACTGACGCTGATTTTTCAGTCCTTCGGCTTCAAGTACGGCCTGCCCCTGGATGCCGATTACGTGTTTGACGTGCGCATGCTGCCCAACCCGTTCTACGACCCCAGTTTGCGCCCACTTACCGGCAAAGATGCCCCGGTGCAAGAATTCCTGCGCCAGCAGGCCAATGTGCAAACCATGCAAACGCACATCACGCAATTTGTCAGCCACTGGTTGCCCGCCCTGCAGGCCAACCACCGCAGCTATGTGACGGTGGCCGTCGGCTGCACAGGGGGGCAGCACCGGTCGGTGTTTTTAACCGAGCAATTGGCGGCGCATTTCCGCACGCAATGGAACACCTTGCTGCGCCATCGGGAGATGGATGCGCGGGTGGCCAGCAAACCATAAAATAATAAAAGAGCTAGACCCGCTTTATTTACAACATTTTTAGAACAAAAATACCTAAAAACATTGTATTTAAAGCGGGGCAAGCTCTTAAAACTCAAGCATCAACTTGCGCACCGGGGCGGGCAGCCCCAAGGCCAAGGCCTGCGCGGGCGAGCACCAAGCGCCCTCGTCCCTGGCCACATCCAGCACGTGGGCATCCGCCTCCAGCTGCACCACCACCGGGTGCAAAAACAAATCACGGTGCGTCAGCACATGCGCCAGCACGGGCAGATCGCGGCGCTGGGCGATGCGCACAGTGCTTGTCAAAGTAGTTGGCAAACTGGCCAAGGCCTGCTCCAGCGCCGGCGCGTCGGGGTAAATCAAGGGGCTGAACAAGCCGGCCCAGATGGCATTGGCACCGCCTTTTTCGGGGCGGCGCTGCAGCCAAAAGCGCCCGGCACTGTCGCGCAAAAACAGCAGCCACCAGGCTTGGCTGCTGCGGCGCAATGTGCGGGTTTTGATGGGGTAGCGCTCGGCCGCGTGGGCATGGTGGGCTTGGCAAACCGCTTGCAGCGGGCATTGGCTGCAAGCGGGCTGGCGCGGGGTGCACACGGTGGCCCCCAAGTCCATCAGCGCTTGGGTGTAGCGCGGCATATCGTGACCGTGTTCGGGCAAGAGCTGCTCGGCCAGCGCCCACAGGGCTTTTTCCTGGGCGGCCTGGGCCAAATCGCCCTCAAAGGCCAGCACACGCGTTAATACGCGCTTGACGTTGGCATCCAAAATGGCGGCCCGCTCCTCAAAGCAAAACGCCGCAATCGCCGCCGCCGTGGTGCGGCCAATACCCGGCAGCGTGGCCAACACGGCGGCGCTGCGCGGAAATTGCCCACCGTGCTCGCGCATGACGGCCTGGGCGCAGCGGTGCAGGTTGCGGGCGCGGCTGTAGTAGCCCAGGCCGCTCCACAGCGCCATCACGTCATCGGTGGAGGCGGCGGCCAAAGCCGCCACATCGGGCAGCGCCGCCAAAAACCGGCTGTAGTAGCCCAGCACGGTGGCCACCTGGGTTTGCTGCAGCATGATTTCAGAGAGCCAAACGCGGTACGGGTCGCGCGTGGCCTGCCAGGGCAGGTGGTTGCGCCCATGCTGGGCTTGCCATTGCACCAAAGTGGGGGCGATCACAGGGAGCATCACAGGGGCTGTGCGCGGCGGGGTCAAAGCAAAAGCATCCATAAACACAGCGCCGCCTCAAAACCCCAGGGTTTGGGCGGCGCAGTCAAAAAAAGCGTGCAGTGTAGCGGCCAGGGATGGCTTAGTCCTGGAGGGGCTGCACTGCACAGGCGGCCCCTTCCAGCACCGGCAGGTGCAGCAGCAGCTCGGTCTTGTCCGTCAGCATCTGGTCGATGGCGTGCAGCTGCGCTTCTGCGCTTTCAATTTGTGCGATGTGCTCCATCAAGCCGCTGGCCGCGCTTTGAATGCGATCAACGGCCTCAATGCGCCGGGCAAAACTGCGTTTACGCTCTTTTAATTGGGCATCAAGTTGGGCGGTGGCCCCTTTGCTCCACAAATCCAGGTCGTTGGCGGCGTTTTCAAAAATCGAGCGCAGCCGCATGCCCAGGGCTTTGATCAGGCGCTCGCCAAACAGCGGATTGGCCAGTTTGAAGACGTTGCCAAAGCCCAGGTATTGCAAATAGCTTTCTTCCAATTCAGCCAGGTTTTTTTCAAAATCGTGCAGCTGCAAAGGCTCGGGCGGCAGCAGGGAAAAGCCAAACTCTGCGTTCAAGTCTTTAAAGCTGGCCCCCAGCATGGATTGCACCTCGGTGCCGGCGGCGCGCACCTGGTTGCCCAGCTCGCGCAGGCGCTCGAAGGTGGCGGCGTACACCTTGCGCACGCCCAGCTTCAGGCCCGAATGCTCCAGCGCCTGGGCCAGTTGCTCTAGCTCTTTGCGCTGCGAAGTAGAGCCCAAATGCTGAAACGCCTGGTTCATCAAGCGCAAATGCACCGTGCGCAAAGCCAGGATGCGGGTGCTGCTGGCCTCAAAGCTGCGCTGCTCTTGCTCGATGCGCTGGCGCATGCTGTCGATCACCGTGGTGTTTTTGCCGCGCAGGCTGTTGAGCTCCATCATCTGCTCATCCAAATCGCGGCGGCGGATTTGAATCGCCCGGCGCACCTGGGCGCGCATTTGCTGCACCCCGCCGGTGACCGCCGAGACCAAGATCGCCTGGCGGTGCGCCAAGATGCCCTGGGCCAGGGCATCCTCAAAGGCGGGCAGGCCGCTTTCCTGCAGCAAATCGTTGCGCTGCTCCAGCTTGGCCTGCAGCCCTTTTTGCGCCGACAGCGGCAAGATGCGCTGGGGCGATATTTTCAGCATTTGGGCACTGAGCTGGCGCTGGCGCTCCAGCTGCTGCTGCACTTTTTCTGTGCTGTCGATGCCGTTCCATAGCGCATCAATTTTGTTCAACACCACCAGGTGCGATTCGCCCTCGCGGTGGCTGGGCAACAAATGCTCTTGCCAAATGGCCAGGTCCGACTTGGTCACCCCGGTATCGGCCCCCAGCAAAAACACCACGGCATGGGCCTGGGCAATCTGATTGACGGTCAGCTCTGGCTCGGCCCCGACGGCGTTCAAGCCCGGGGTGTCCAAAATCACCAGCCCTTGCTTGAGCAGGGGATGGGCGATGTTCACCAAGGCGTGCCGCCAGCGGGGAATCTCGACCAGCCCTTGCGCATTGACCATGGGGTTGTCTTGGGGCAGCTCATCGTTCCAAAAGCCCAGGGCACGGGCTTCCTCCACCGTAACCGTGCGGGTTTCTGCCACTTTGGAGATTTGCACCGCCATCTGCTCAGGGTCGTTCACATCCAGCGGCAACTGCACCCAGGTGGAGGGGCGGCTGCGCCACTGCGCCAAGCTGTAGGTCTGCTCGCGCGTTTCAATGGGCAACAGCCGCATGCAGGCGGGCAGGGCCGGGTCATAGCCCAATTCTGTGGGGCACATGGTGGTGCGTCCCGGCGATGCAGGCATGATGCGCCGCCCGTAATGGGCAAAAAAGATGGCGTTGATCAGCTCCGACTTACCCCGGGAGAACTCGGCAACAAAGGCCACGCACACCTTGTCATCCAGCAGCTGGGCCTCCAGGCGGTGCAGATGCTCTTGCACCGCAGCATCCAGCAACTCGTGCTCCCCCAACCAGCTGCGAAACTGCGCCAATTGGTTGGCAAAGCCTTTGCGCCATTCGCCCAGCTGGTCAAATTGCTCGTTAAACGATGGGCCCACCTGTGGTTCTCCTGAAGAAGTGTCGATGCATATTCGGGGAACTATAACCGCGCCACTGGCAAAACAGCAGGCGGCTGGGGCCGCCATGGGCCCGCTTTCACGGCGTTTTCTGGCAGCGCGGGCAGTAATAGCTACTGCGCTGGCCTTGACGTAAAAGTTGTATCGGCTGGCTACAGGCGTGGCAGGCTTGCCCTGCCCGGCCATACACCTGCGCTGCATGCTGAAAGTGCCCATTCACACCCAAGGCGTTGGAAAAATCACGCAGCGTGGTGCCGCCCAACTCCACCGCCTGCGCCATCACCTGCCCAATGGCCGTGAACAAGCGCCGCGCCTTGACCGCGCTGATGTCGCAAGCCGGTGTGGCCGGGTGAATGCGGCTGGCAAACAACACCTCGCTGGCATAGATATTGCCCACCCCCACCACCAGCTTGCCCGCCAGCAACACCGTTTTGATCGGGGCCCGGCGGGCCTGCAATCCGGCGGCAAAACGCGCCCAGGTAAAACTGGTGGGGTCCAAAGGCTCCATGCCCAAACCATCCAGCAGCTTGCGGGCCCGGGGGTCGTCTTCCCCGCTGACGGCCACCACCGCACCAAAGCGGCGCGGATCGTGCAAGCGCAGCGTGCCCTGGCTGGTGACCAAATCAAAATGCTCGTGCGCCCCAGCGGCCGGCAAACCGGGGGCCTGCGGCGCAAAGCGCAAACTGCCCGACATCCCCAGGTGCAGCAGCAACAGGCCTTGGCTTAAGTCCAGCAGCAGGTATTTGCCCCGGCGGCGCACCTGCAGCACCCGGCGCCCCACCAAATCCTGCGGCGCACACCCCAGCGGCCAGCGCAGCGGCTTGCCCAGGGACACCGACAGAATGCGCGCGCCCGCAATGGCATCGGCAAAACTGCGCCGCGTGGCTTCAACTTCGGGTAACTCAGGCATGGTGGGGCAGAAAAATCAAGGAGAGGATCAAAAAGGCCAAGCGCATCCGCGATTATTATGACCAGATGGCCTCACTACTTCGCCCCAGCACCTTTTCCCGCGCTTGGCGCTTGCTCACGCTCAGTGCCGCCGTGTTCAGCGCTTGGCATGCCAGCGCCCAAGCGCCCAGCCCCACTGTAGATGCCGCGCCTGCCGATGAAGTCAGCCGCATCCCACTGGATGCGCCGCTGCTGTACGAATTGCTGCTGGGCGAGATGACGGCCGCCCAAGGCGATGCCCAAGATGCCGTGGCCTTGCTCCTGGATGCGGCGGGCAAAACCAACCTCCAAGCCTTGTACCAACGCGCCACCGAAGTGGCCTTGCGTGCCCGCTCCGGCCCCTTGGCTTTGCGCTCGGCACGGGCGTGGCAGCAAGCCTTCCCGCAATCGCGCCTGGCCAACCGCTACCTGCTGCAAATTTTGCTCATGCTCAACCGCGTCTCCGATACGGTCGAGCCCCTCAGCCAAGAACTGGCCGCCACCCCGCCCGGCAGCAAAGCCGCCGCCTACCTGGCCATTGCCCAGCTCTACCGCCATGCCAGCGATAAAAAGCTGGCCGCCGCCGTGGTCGAGCAAGCCCTGCAAGCCGATTTGAACGACACCGCCAACGCCCCTGCCGCATGGGCCATGCTGGGCCACATGCGCTTGGCCGCAGGGCAAAAAGAATCCGCCCTGGAAGCGGCCCGACACGCCCAGCAACTGGCCCCCGACAATGGGGCCGCCGCCCTGTTGGCGCTGGAGTTGCTGGAAAACCACGTCCCCCAGGCCGAGCCCTTGGTGCAAGCCTATTTAGAGCGCACCCCCGCGCTGGCCATCCGCCTGGCCTATGCCAAAGTCTTGCTCGACCAGCAACGCCTGGCCCCGGCCCAAGTCCAGCTCGATGCCGCCGTCGCCCAAGCCCCCGACAATTTAGAAGCTTGGTTCACCCTGGCCGCCACCCACGCCCAACAAGGCCAGTGGAACGATGCCGAGCAATCGCTGCAACGCTTTACCGACCTCATCCCCACCCTGGCCACGTCAGAGCAGCGCAGCGCCGCCTGGAAGCAAGCGGGCCTGCTCGGTGCCCGCAGCGCCTTGGCGGCCAAAAACCATGGCCTGGCCCAGCAATGGCTGGAGCGCATCCCGCCAACTGAAAACGATTTCACCGTGCAAGCCCTGAGGGCCACCGTCTTGGCCCGCCAGGGCAAGCTCAAGCAAGCGCGCCAGCTGCTGCACGCCCTGCCCGCCGAAGGCAAGCAACAAACCCAGCGCAAACAGCAAGCTGAAGTGCAACTGCTGCGCGATGCCGGGGCCTACGCCCAGGCCTATGCTCTGCAAGCGCAGCTGCAAGCCCAAGACCCGGAAAACCCCGACATCACCTATGAAACCGCCCTGTTGGCCGAAAAAATTGGCCAACTCGACACCATGGAACAGCTGCTGCGCAGCATCATGGCGCGCCACCCCGACTACCACCACGCCTACAACGCGCTGGGCTATTCACTGGCCGATCGCGGCGAGCAACTGCCCGAGGCACGCCGCCTGATTGAAAAAGCACTGGAGTACGCCCCCAACGACCCCTTTATCACCGACAGCCTGGGCTGGCTCACCTACCGCGAGGGCAATCTGCCCGAAGCCCTGGCCCTGCTCGAACACGCCTACCGCCTGCGCGACGATGTCGAAATTGCCACCCACCTGGCCGAAGTGCTGTGGGTCTCTGGCGACCCCGCACGCGCCCGCAGCCTGTGGCGCGCCGCCTTGCAGCGCGACCCAGACAACGCCGTGCTACGCGAAACTTTGCAGCGCCTGAACGTCCAGCCCTAAGCCTTCCATGCACGCCATGGCCCACACGCCCACACTGCGCCCCGCACTGGCCCGCTATCCCTCGCCCAGTCGCTGGTGGCAGCGCCTGTTCTGCGCTATTTTTTTAAGTGCTTTAGCCGCTTGCTCTACAACAACCTCAGTATCAAAAGATACTAAAAACACGTGGAATGGGCGGATGGCACTACAAATACTCAACCCCGACGGCAGCCCGCAAGACAGCTGGAGCGCCAGCTTTCAACTGCAAGGCACGCCCAGCGCCGGGCAGCTGGATATTTTCAGCCCCCTGGGCTCGCAATTGGCCTTGCTGCACTGGAGCCCACACGGGGCCTGGCTGCGCCAGGGCAGCGAAGAAACCGCGTCCGACTCCCTGCCCGCCCTGATTGAGCGCAGCTTGGGCACCGCCGTGCCGATTGAGGCTTTTTTCGCCTGGCTGCAAGGCCACCCCCTGCAAGCCCAAGGCTGGCACGCCGACCTGGGCCAATACACCCAAGGCCGCATCAGCGCCCGCCGCACCGACCCGCTGCCGCAAGCGCAGTTGAAAATTATTTTGCAACCCGCCCCTTAGAGCGTGTTCACGTTCTTAAGCTTGCGCTTCAACCGCTCCTTCACCAGCCCCTGCAGCAGCGCATGCTTGGCGCGTGTTCTGCGCAATCCCTCTGTCGCTCCCCTTCCCCATGCGCACCCTGTACGACGTTCCCGCCCCGGCCAAACTCAATTTATTTCTGCACATCACCGGTCGGCGCAGCGATGGCTACCACCTGCTGCAATCGGTCTTCATGCTGATCGACTGGCAAGACCAACTGCACTTTGAGCGCACCGCCAGCCCCACCATCTCCCGCAGCGACTTGACCAGCACCACCGCACTGCCCGCCGACGATTTGTGCGTGCGCGCCGCCCGCGCCTTGCAAGCGGCCACCGGCTGCACCCAAGGCGCACACATTGGCCTGGAAAAATCCATTCCCGCGCAGGCCGGCATGGGCGGCGGCTCCTCCAACGCTGCCACCACCTTGCTGGCCTTGAACCGCCTGTGGCAGCTGCATTTGCCCCGCGCTGACCTGGAGCGCATTGGCTTGACGCTGGGGGCCGACGTGCCGTTTTTCCTGCGCGGGCGCAATGCCTGGGTGGAAGGCATTGGCGAGCAAATCACCCCCCTGACCGGCGCGGCCACCCTGCCCCCAGCGCGGTTCATCGTGCTCAAACCCCAGGCGGGATTGGACACAGGAAAAATTTTTTCGAGCCCATTGCTACAACGCGCCACAAAACTGGCTACAATAGCTGGCTTTGCAGCAGATCACTACGGTTTTGGCCACAATGACCTGCAGCCCGTTGCCAGCAGCCTGTGCCCTGAAATTCAAAGCGCCATCGCGTTTTTAGGACAACAAGGTTTTGCCGCTAAAATGACGGGCTCAGGAAGCGCGGTATTTGCCAAAATTGAGCAAACCACCTGCATTGCCAGCAGCGCTTGGCAATCCAAGGTTTGTGAAAATCTGCAAAAACACCCATTGCTTGAATGGGCACAGGATTAAAACAAGAGACGAATTGATCCGTGTAGGGGAGTCGCCAAGTTGGTTAAGGCACCGGATTTTGATTCCGGCATGCGAGGGTTCGAGTCCTTCCTCCCCTGCCACATTTTTTGCTTTTCTTTTAGCACCCCGCGCGGGGATAGCTTATGCCCTCCTTACCCTCTAATTTCGTGGTGTTTACCGGCAATGCCAACCGTGGCATGGCCGAAGAAATCGCCCACTACCTCGGTACAACCCTGGGCGATGCCGATGTGGGCCGCTTCTCCGATGGCGAAGTCACCGTCGAAATCAAGCAAAACGTGCGCACGCGCAACGTTTTCATTGTCCAGCCCACCTGCGCCCCGACCAACGACAACCTGATGGAGTTGCTGGTCATGGTCGATGCGCTCAAACGCGCCTCGGCCGAGAGCATTTGCGCCGTCATCCCCTATTTTGGCTACGCCCGGCAAGACCGCCGCGTGCGCTCCTCGCGCGTGCCCATTACCGCCAAGGTGGTGGCCAACATGCTGCAAGCCGCTGGCGTGTCGCGCGTGCTGACCATGGACTTGCACGCCGACCAGATCCAGGGCTTTTTCGACATTCCGGTGGACAACATCTTTGCCTCGCCGGTGCTGCTCAAAGACCTGCGCCAGCAGCACTACGACAACCTGATCGTGGTCAGCCCCGACGTAGGTGGCGTGGTGCGGGCGCGGGCCCTGGCCAAGCAGCTGGGTTGCGATCTGGCCATCATTGACAAGCGCCGCCCCAAGGCCAACGTCTCGGAAGTGATGCACGTCATTGGCGACATTGAAGGGCGCAACTGCGTCATCATGGACGACATGATCGACACCGCTGGCACCTTGGTCAAAGCCGCCGAAGTGCTCAAAGAGCGCGGTGCCAAGCAGGTGTATGCCTACTGCACCCACCCCATTTTCTCGGGCCCGGCCATTGAGCGCATTGCCAGCGGCAGCGCATTGGACGAGGTGGTGGTAACCAACACCATTCCGCTGTCCGCAGCGGCCCAGGCCTGCGGCAAAATTCGCCAGATCTCGGTGGCACCGCTGTTTGGCGAAACCATCCGCCGGGTGCAAAACGGCGAATCGGTCAGCAGCCTGTTTGAAGAAGACTGAGCACTCAGGCCCCCATTGTTTTCCCCCCAAAGACGGCACCTGCCGTCTTTTCTTAACCCGGTGAGGCTGGTCGCGGCCCACCACTTTGGAGTTTGACATCATGCAATTTGCAGCCACTACACGCGCACAACAAGGTACGGGTGCGAGCCGCCGTATGCGCTTTACCGGTAAGACCCCTGGCATCGTTTACGGTGCTGGCGAGCAGCCCCAGCTGATCGAAATGGACCACAACGCGATTTTTCACGCACTGAAAAAAGAAGTGTTCCACTCCAGCGTGCTGGACCTGGACATCGACGGCAAAACCACCAAAGTGGTGCTGCGCGATGTGCAATACCACCCCTTCAAGCAGCAAATCCTGCACGTGGACTTCCAGCGCGTGGACGAAACGACCAAGATCGAAATGCGCGTGCCCCTGCACTTTGAAGGTGTCGAGAACTCGCCCGCCGTCAAAGAAGACAAGTGCACCGTCACCCCGTTGATCCACGAACTGGCCGTGGTGTGCATGCCTGCCCACCTGCCCGAGCACATCGTGGTCGATCTGTCGGGCCTGACCGTCAAGAGCGCCCTGGGCCTGAACAACCTGACCAAAATGCCCTACGGCGTCAAGGCCGTGGTGCGTGGCTCCAACAAAAACCCCGCCCTGGTCAATATCAAGCTGCCCGAAGTGGCCCCGGCCGAAGGCGCTGCACCGGCCCCCGCCGCCCCTGCCAAAAAAGGTAAAAAATAATTTTTGCGCCCCGGCGTAAAAACCCAGCCATGGCCCACTTCGGTGGGCCATTGTCTTTTCTGCACCCTCTGCGCAGATTTACCGCGCTTACGATAATCGCCGCCCATGATTAAGTTATTTGTCGGCCTGGGCAATCCGGGCCCGGAATACGCCGCCACCCGCCACAACGCTGGCTTTTGGTGGATTGATGCCCTCGCCCGCGAGCTCAAAGTCCAGCTGCAGCCCGAGCGCAGCTACTGGGGCCTGGCGGCCCGCGCCACGGTGCAGGGGCAGGCGCTGTGGCTGCTGCAGCCGCAAACGTTTATGAACCTATCGGGCAAATCGGTGGGGGCGCTGGCGCGGTTTTTTAAAATCCAGCCCGAACAAATCTTGGTGGCACACGACGAGCTGGACTTTGCCCCCGGCCAAGTCAAGCTGAAAAAAGGCGGTAGCCACGGCGGCCACAACGGCCTGCGCGACATCCACGCCCAGCTGGGCAGTAGCGACTACTGGCGGCTGCGCCTGGGCATCGGCCATCCGGGCGACAAAAGCGAAGTCACCAGCTGGGTGCTGAAAAAAGCGCCCAGCGACCAACAGCAGGCCATTGAAGAGAGCATTGCCCACAGCCTCAAAGCCTGGCCCCTGCTGGTGGCGGGCGCGATGGACAAGGCCACCGCACAAATCAACACCAACACACCGCCGCGCCCCAAGCCGCCCCGGCCAGAAGTCAAAAAAGAGAGCTGATAGCGCTGATTCCATGGCTATTTTTGGCATAAAACCCTTTTAATATGGCTCATTTCCTGTGGAAAAAGCTATTGGCTTTGCTGCTGACCCTGTTGGCAGCGGCCACGCTGATCTTTGCCGTGCTGCACCTGCTGCCGGGCAATGCCGCCCAGGTGCTGCTCGGGCCGGATGCCGACCCGCAAGCCGTGGCCGCCCTGGCCACCCAGCTGGGCCTGGACACGCCCGCCTGGCCCCGCTTTACCGGCTGGCTGCGCGGCCTGCTGCACGGTGATTTGGGGCACAGCTACGCCTATGGCGAACCCGTGGCCGATTTGCTGCTGCAGCGCCTACAGCTGACCGTGCCGCTGGCCCTGCTGGCCCTGGGCGTGAGCGCCCTGCTGGCCCTGCCCATGGGGCTGTACGCCGCCGCCTACCAGGGCCGCTGGCCGGACAAGCTGCTCATGGGCAGCACCCAGCTGGGCCTGGCCATTCCCAGCTTTTGGCTGGCCATGCTGCTGATTGTGGTGTTTGCTGTGCGCCTGCAGTGGGTCAGCGCCGGGGGCTTTCCGGGCTGGACGCAGGATTCTGGCGGCGGCCTGCTGCCCGCCCTGCAGGCACTGATCCTGCCCACGCTAGCGCTGGCGGGGGTGCAAACGGCCATTTTGGCGCGGCTGACGCGCTCGGCGGTGCTGGAGCATGTGGGCGCAGACTTTGTGCGCACCGCCCGCGCCAAGGGGCTGGGCCGCCACCAAATCCTTTGGGGCCATGTGCTGCGCAATGCCATGGGGCCCATCTTGACCCTGCTGGGGCTGCAGTTTGCCAACCTGCTGGCCGGGGCCATCGTGGTGGAAAACGTGTTTTACCTGCCCGGCCTGGGCCGCTTGCTGTTTCAAGCCATTGCCAACCGCGACCTGCTGGTGGTGCAAAACGGCGTGCTCCTGCTGGTGGCGATGGTCATCGTGGTGAATTTTTGGGTTGATGTGCTGCACGCCTGGCTCGATCCGCGTGTGCGCCTGTCCGGAGCGGGGCGATGAGTGCCATGAACGCAACACGGCCACCGCGCCCGCTCGCCCTGCTCCTGGGCGGGCTGCTCACCACCGCCCTGGTGCTGGCCGCCGCCCTGTCGTGGCTGTGGACACCCCACGCCTTTGAGGCCATGAACCTGGCCCAGCGCTTTGCCCCGCCCAGCGCCCAGCACTGGCTGGGCACCGATGCCTATGGCCGCGATATTGCCAGCCAATTGCTGGTCGGTGCCCGCAGCACCTTGGCCGTGGGCCTGGTGGCCGTGGGCCTGGGGCTGCTGCTGGGCACGGGCCTGGGCCTGCTGGCCGCCGCCCGGCGCGGCTGGGTTGAGCAACTGACCCTGCGCCTGGCCGATTTCAGCCTGGCCTTTCCGGCGCTGCTCACGGCCATTTTGCTCAGTGCCGTGCGCGGGCCGGGCCTGGGCAACGCGGTGCTGGCGATTGCGCTGCTCAATATCCCCATCTTTGCCCGCCTGGCGCGGGCCAGCGCCGCCAGCGTATGGGCGCAAAACTATGTGCTTGCGGCCCGCGCCTGTGGCAAAAGCCGGTGGCGCATTACCTGGGAGCACATCCTGCCCCACTGCGCCGGGGTGCTGATGGCCCAAGCCAGCAGCCAGTTTGCCCTGGCCATCCTGGCCGAGGCGGCACTGTCCTACCTGGGCCTGGGGGTGCAGGCGCCAACACCCTCGTGGGGACGCATGTTGAGCGAGGCGCAAAGCCTGCTCTACCAGGCCCCGCAATTGGCCCTGTACCCCGGCCTGGCGATTGCCTTGGCCGTGCTGGGTTTTAACCTGGTGGGCGAGGGCCTGCGCCAGCTGCTGGCCCCGCCAACGCAAGGACGCTCGCCATGGTGATTTTGGATGTCGCCCGCCTGAACCTGCTGCTGCCCACCCCCGGCGGGCGGCGGCTGCACGCCCTGCGCGAGATCAGCTTCAAACTGCAGCGCGGCAGCTGCCTGGGCGTGGTGGGCGAATCGGGCTGCGGCAAAAGCCTGCTGGCCCTGAGCTTGCTGGGCCTGCAGCCTGCGGGCAGCCAAGTCAGCGGCAGCATCCGCCTGCACACGCACGAAGTGCTGGGCCAAAGCGAAGCGGCCTGGCAAAAACTGCGCGGCAACCGCATTGCCATGGTGTTTCAAGACCCGGGCAGTGCGCTCAACCCCGTTCACCCCATTGGCCGCCAGGTGGCCGAGCCGCTGCGCCTGCACCAGGGCCTGGGCCGCGCGGCCGCCTGGGCGCAGGCCGCCGATTTGCTGGCCCAAGTGGGCATCCCCCGCAACCGCCTTGCCGACTACCCGCACCAGTTCTCCGGCGGGCAGCGCCAGCGCATCACCATTGCCATGGCCCTGGCCTGCGGGCCCGATATTTTGCTGGCCGACGAGCCCACCACCGCCCTGGACACCACGGTGCAGCAGCACATTCTCGATTTGCTGCACCGCCTGATGCAAGAGCGCGACATGGCCCTGCTGCTCATCAGCCACGACCTGGGCGTGGTGGCGCAAAACGCCGACGACCTGCTCGTCATGTACGGCGGCCAGGTGGTGGAAAGCGGCCCCACCGCAGCCCTGTTCAGCCACATGGCCCACCCCTACACCCGCGCCCTGCTGGCCGCCCGCCCCCGTTTAGGGGCTCCACGCCAGCCCAGCGGCCAGCCCTACCCGCTTTTAACCATTGCCGGCCAGGTGCCCAGCCTGGCCGACCTGGGCCACGGCTGCCCCTTTGCCAACCGCTGCAGCTTTGCCCAGGCCGAGTGCCAGGCGCAAACCCCGCCGCGCATCGCCATTCCCAGCTTCTTTCCACACCAAGCCCCGCACACCAGCCTGGGAGCCCACCATGCTTGGTGCTTGCGCCCCGAGGCACTGCGCGGCGGCAACACCCAGCACTGGCAAGATTAACGACGAGGGATTGCACCGCCATGGACCTTCACGACCTGCCCCCGCCGCTGCTGCAAGTGCGCCAGCTGTGCAAAAGCTACCCCGCCCCCCGGCGCCACTGGCTGGCCCTGCCCGCGCAGCAAAGGGTGCTCAACAACGTCGATTTTGAGCTGCACGCCGGGCGCTGCCTGGGGCTGGTGGGTGCCTCGGGCAGCGGCAAATCCACCCTGGCGCGGCTGATTTTGGCGCTGGAATCACCCACCAGCGGCCAAGTGCTGCTCGATGGCCAAGACCTGCACCGCCTGCCCGCCGCCGCTTTGCGCCCGCTGCGCCAGCACATGGCCATGGTGTTTCAAGACCCGGCCACCGCCCTCAACCCGCGCCGCAGTGTGGGCTGGAGCATTGCCGAGCCGCTGACCGCCCACGGCCAGCTTGCGCCCGCAGACATCGCCCAGCGCGTGGCCCAGGCGCTGGAACACGTGGGCCTGCACCCGCACGATGCGCAGCGCTATCCCCACAGTTTTTCTGGCGGCCAGCGCCAGCGCATTGCCATTGCACGGGCCATCATCACGCGCCCGCGCCTGCTGGTGCTGGATGAGCCGGTCAGCGCCCTGGACGTTTCGGTGCAGGCCCAGGTGCTCAATGTGCTGCTGCAGCTGCAGCAAGAGCTGGGCCTGGCCTATTTGCTCATTAGCCACGACCTGGCGGTGATTAGCCACCTGTGCCACCACATGCTGGTGCTGCACGCGGGCGAAGTGGTAGAAAGCGGTAGCCCCCAGCAACTGCAGCGGGCTGCGCACGACCCCATCACGCAAGCCCTGTTGCGCAGCGTGCCCACTATCACGCCCGGCGCCGCCCGCCAGCGCTATGCTGCGCACCACAATCAATAGCTGGCACCGCTGATTAATCAATGGTTTCAAAAGAAAAACATCTTTTAAACATTGACTACAAAGCGCTACCAGCTTCTTTTTTAGGAGATTTTTATGTTCAATCGCCGCACCCTTTTGGCCAGCGCCCTGGCCAGCAGCCTGCCCTGGCCCGCCTGGGCCCAAAGCAGCACAGGCAGCTCCGGCAAAAACAGCCTCACCCTGGGCATGGCGCTGGAGCCGCCCCTGCTGGACCCCACCGTCAGCGCTGCGGCGGCGATTGGCGAAATCGTCCACTACAACCTGTTTGAAACCCTCACCAAAATCACCCCCGAAGGCACGGTACTGCCCCTGCTGGCCCAGCGCTGGGAAGTGGCCCCGGATTCAAAAACCTTCACCTTCCACCTGCGCCAGGATGCGCAATTTCATAACGGCCAGCCGCTCACCGCCGACAGCGTGCAGTTCAGCTTTGCCCGCGCCGCCAGCAGCACCAGCACCAACAAGGACAAAACCCTGTTCGCGCAGCTCAAGGTCACCGCCAAAGACCGCTTCACCGTGGTGATTGAAAGCGCCCACAGCAACCCCGACCTGCTCTTTCTGCTGGGGCAGGCCACCGCCATCATCGTTGAGCCCCAAAGCGCTGCCACCAACGCCACCGCCCCCGTCGGCACCGGCCCCTACCGCGTGCAGCAATGGCAAAAAGGCAGCCGCCTGACCCTGCTGGCCTGGCCCCAATGGCGCGAGGCCGGGCGCATCGCCCTGCAGCGCGTCACCTTCCGCTTTATCCCCGATGCTGCGGCCCAAGCCACCGCCTTGCTGGCCGGCGATGTGGACGCCTTCCCGCGCATCGGCGTGCGCAGCGTGGCGCAATTCCAAAGCGACCCGCGCTTTCAGGTGCTCATCAGCGGCTCGCGGGCCAAAACCATTCTGAGCATCAACAACACCCGCCCGCCCTTGAACGATGTGCGCGTGCGCCGTGCCCTGGCTGCGGCCATCGACCGCCAGGCCGTCATCACCGGCGCGGCCGAAGGCTTTGGCGTGCCCATTGGCAGCCACTACACCCCCAACGCCCCGGGCTACATCGACACCACCGGCATCAACCCCTTCAACCCCGAGCGCGCCCGCCAGCTGTTGCAAGAGGCCGGTGTGACCTTGCCGCTAAAGCTGCACATGACGCTGCCGCCCACCCCCTACGCCCGCCAGGGCGGAGAAGTCATTGCTGCCCAACTGGCGCAGGTGGGCGTGCAAGTGCAGCTCATCAACGTGGAATGGGCACAGTGGCTAAGCCAAACCTACGGTGCCAAACAGTACGACCTGACCCTGATCAGCCACGTTGAACCGCTGGATTTAGGCAACTACGCCAAGCCCGATTACTACTGGGGCTACCAATCGAGCCGCTTTAACGCGCTGTACGCACGCATCCAGGCCAGCGCCAACCCCGAAGAGCGCCTGCAGCTCCTGGCCAATGCCCAGCGCCTGCTGGCCGAAGATTGTGTGAACGTCTTTTTGTACCAACCGCAATGGATCACCATCGCCAAAACCGGCCTGCGCGGCCTGTGGCGCGATATGCCCATTGCCGTCAATGACCTCAGCAGCTTGGGCTGGGCATAAAAAGCGCCCAAAAAAAAGCAGCCCAGGTTGCCCAAGGCTGCTATCAAAAAGCAAAACTATCACACCCCACCTGCCTGGCAAAGCATCCAAAGGCGCTTTGCCAAGCCGGTGGGCATCACCACCGCTTAACGCAGCAGGCTCAAGACCTGCTGGGGCAGTTGGTTGGCCTGGGCCACCATGGCGGTGCCCGCTTGCTGCAGGATCTGCGTGCGGCTCAAGTTGGCGGTTTCTTGCGCAAAGTCGGCATCCACCACGCGGCCCCGGGCAGCGGTCAGGTTCTCGTTTTGAATGTCGATGTTTTCCACCGTTTTCTCAAAACGCGTCTGGATGGCACCCAGCT
>JAANMX010000763.1_pt1 | contig 40288 bp, 46 predicted proteins | sample 7279681 | NCBI WGS metagenome assembly JAANMX01 (sample SAMN14094542, study PRJNA606508) | bioreactor metagenome | isolation source: A lab-scale SPAN reactor treating ammonium-rich wastewater day 351 | place: Ireland: Galway | collected 2018-01-01
GCCCACGCCAGGCTCGGGGGCGTCGGTGTCGAGCGTGGTGATGAGGTTGCGGGCCGCGTCTTCGACTCGAACCCGCCCGCCGCCGGGCTCGACCACGTACTGAAGCTCGATGTACTGGTCCCGGGCGTCGAAGCGGGCCGTCAGGTTCGGGCTCGAGCCCGAGGCCCACAGCCCGTCGGGCGACGAGTGGGGCGCGACGTCCTGGTTGATGACCCCCTCCAGCCAACCGGGGTTGAACCCCCCGCCGGTCCAGCGGCTGAAGCCCTGGTAGCCCGCCCCGGCGTCGCCATAGGCGTCATGCATCAGGCCGGTGAACACCGGCAGCCAGCTTTGGGGCTGGTAGGTCAGGCTGTCGCCGAGCACGAGGATGTTCGCCTGGCCGCCGTCGGCTATCGCAACCTTTATGGGAGCGAAGGCGCCAGCAAGGTTGAGCGTAACGACACCAAAGGCTTGATCGGCACAGCTCGCCACCAGAACCAGCCAGAGCACACAGCGCATAGTCTCACCCCGACACGCAGCAAAACACTCCAAAACCTTACATCATAAAAGCCTCGTGAACAACATTAGCGAGACAGGAAATGGCAAAACATCAACTCGACAAGAGCCAAGAGGAGCCATCACGGTGACCATCGGCCAGAAGATCATCGACCTCATCCACAGCGGCCATCTCTTCTCCGCAGACAACATCGACCAGCTTGTGCGGGCAGAGATCGCCACTGACATCGCCGCGCAAAAACGCCAGATCGAAGCCCTGGTTGGAAAGGCTTTGGTCAAGGTGCTTGAAGAAGCCGCCTCCAGCGGCAAGTACAACGCCGCCCTCATCGGTAAGGCCCTTGACTTCATCTACGGCAAGGGCCGAACTGATTCGCCCGCCGACGACGACCCATCATCAGAGCTCCTCCAGAACATCGCCAGCGCCCGCAGCCGTGGCTCCGCCATCCCACCACTGAACACCGATGACGACGATCCGGCCACCCGATGACCACCACACTCAGCCCCCACCAGTACATCGAGAAGCTGAGGTCGGACTTCATCTTCTTCATGCACGAGCTGTGGGCGGATCGCGGGCTCGACAAAGTCGCCCCCCTGGGCTGGGTCGAAGACGACATGCTCGACTTCGCCTACAACGGGCCGAACCGGCAAGTCCTGCTCGGATGGCGAGGAGCCGGCAAGACAACCCTGCTGACCTGCGGGCTCACCTGCTACGACCTGTTTCTTGACCCCAATGCGAAGCTCCTGATCGTCTCCAAGTCCGGCGGCGAGGCGAAGAACACGGTCCACCAGGTCCGCGAATGGATCGAGCATGTCCCCTTCCTGCAGCACCTTGCTCCTCGCGAACGTGTCCGATCCAACGGCGCCGCCAAGAGCCGAGACACCACCTGGTACTTCGACGTCCGCGGCGCCGCCGGAAGCCGCAACCCCTCGGTCATGGCCAAGGGCATAGACAGCCAGATCACAGGCACCCGCGCCAGCCGACTCATCGGCGACGACATCGAGACCCCGAGCAACACGCGAACCGTCGAAGCCCGCGAACTACTGGCCGACTCCACACGTGAATTCACCAACATCGCCCGCTTCGGCCGGCGCTGCATCAACCTGCTGGGCACCTATCACCATGAAGAGTCGGTCTACAAAAAGCTGCCCGACCGGGGCTACACCGTCCGCTCTTACCCGATCGTCGCCCCGCATCCAGACGACGTCATCCTGAACATGGCGCCAGCCATCCAGGATCGAATCGATGACGGACGACTCAAGCCCTCATCCGCCAGGAACAAGTTCGACGGCGACCGAATCGCCCCATGGCTCGTGAGCCCGGACGACCTGGCGGAGCGGATGGCCGAAGGCATCAGCGACTTCGCCAAGCAGGGCATGCTCATCGCTGACCTCGACGATACGCTGCTCTACCCCCTGAAGCTCCGAAACCTCATCGTCTTCGACGTCCCGCGCGATAAGGCGCCGCACACCATCGCCTGGGGCCTGAACAACCACAACGGGTCAACCGTCCTCGAAGACGTCCCCAGCTACGGCTTCTCGGGGGACCGGCTGCACGGCCCCATCTTCACCGACGCCCAGCTCATCGACTACACCGGCTGCCGCATGTGGATCGACCCGGCCGGTCGGTCCGGCGGACGCTCAGACTCGACCGGCATCAGCATCATCGCCCAGTGCAACGGATACCTCTACCTCAAGCACGTCGACGCATTCCAGGACGGATACGGCCCCGACACCCTCAACGCCATCGCCCACGCCGCCCGCGAACACCGCGTCACCATGATCGAGATCGAAGACGTCGCCCTCCAAGGCATGATGGCGCCGCTGCTCGAACCTGTCGTCCGCCAGTACTTCCTCGAACCGGGAGACGACGACGCCCACCCCGACGGATGGAAGTGCTCCGTCGAAGCCATCCGAATGCCACTAACCCAGAAGGAAATCAAGATCATCCAGGCGCTCGAGCCCGTCATGGCCAACCACCGGCTCGTCATCGACCGCTCCGTCGCCGTCCGCGAAGACTTCCAGACACAACTCACCCGCCTCACCAGCCAGAGAGGATGCCTCAAGCACGACGACCTGATCGAAGCCGTCTCCGCCAACGTCCACCGATGGCGAGAACAACTCAACCTCGACCCCCAGGTCATGGCAGACCGCCGACGCGAGCAGGCCTACTTCGAACGCCTGCGCCACTACGAATCGATCGGCAAGCCCCAAGACCGCGGCCCACGATGGTTCCGCCACCACTGAGAGCACCACATGCCAGAGTCAGACCTCAACCTCACCCCAACAGATGACCTCATCATGGAACTCGCCAGACGCAATAAAGCCATCGTGGTACTGCAACTCCGCGATGACAAGCTCAACCCCAAGATAAGCAGAATGTTGGTCTGGCACGAAGGAGGCATGTTCAACGCCCTCGGAATGGCACGCCAATTCATTCACGACGCGCTCAGCCGTAGCGAAGACGAGCTATACCCCGACGAGTGATCACACAGCATGACGCAAGACCCAAGCCAGGCCAACTGCCCAAACTGCGGAGACGAAATCGCGATCTTCGGGCCGACAACAGAAGACCTCGAGTGTGCCAACTGCGGATGGAACAATCACAAGCCCACCGCACACCAGAACAAGCCAGATTCACGGCTTGCCCAGAATTGGCAGGAGAGCCGCCAGGAGGCGTTCCATTTCCAGAGGTCCGTAACTAGCCATGAAAGGCTTGAGGCCGCTCTGTGCCAGAGAATTCGCCGTTTCCACACAAGTCATGGCGACGGTGTATCCCGTGCGTTGTTTTGCTCCGAGAATACGCGAGAGGCAGTTGACAATGAACTCGCTGCGGCCGCCCCCCCTCCACCCCCTCGTCAGAATGCAGTACGCAGCCTCTATAGCAGAGATCAAACCATTGTAGACACTCGACTTATGACCCTATTTGCCGGCTGTTTGCCGGCCTGTCGCAGTCCAGATCACGCCAGGAACCGCACAGCCCATCACTCGCCGACCGGACAGCAACGAGAAAAGCGAGAACGCGCGCGCCCGCCGACGTCATCCTCTGCCCCTTTCAAATCGAATGCTGTTCGTTCGTGTCTTGCCGTGCAGCTGACATCCGACCAGGCGACAGAAGCATGCAAGCCCGGCCGGGCGCCAGCCCGAAGCCGGCCGGGCGCCATGTCGGCAGCTACTCGGTTGCCTGTATCAGGTGGTGGGCTGTTAGGGCCCACCTGATACGAGTAAGAAAGGAAGATTAGTATCTTCCCCTTTGGGGTGACTCTCTGCCGCCCTAACATGGACTCTCTGCCGCCCGTCCAAAGGCCGAACAAAAAAAGTGAACGAAAATCACGATTTGGGCTTGACCGTATGGCAGATATGGCATATATGTAATACATGACATGCAGCGAATCGTGACGCATGCATGCAGCAAATGAGCCCCGCGACGCGCCAACGTCCGGGGCCCTGGCTCGAACCTGAATAGGAGGCTCGAACATGTCCAAGCTTACCCAATCCAACTCTGTCCGCCAGCCCAGCCCGATCTACCTGGAGCTCCGCGAGAAGCGGGATCCGGACGACGGCGCGGCAGTCATCGCATCGAAGCAGGTAGCCGTCCTGGTCCGTCAGAAGCTCAAGATGGAATTCCCAAACGTCAAGTTCTCGGTGCGGTCGAGCTACAACGCGATTCGAATCGGATGGACCGACGGGCCGACGACTGTTGAAGTCGATCCGGTCGTCAACTGCTACAGCTTCGGCGGATTCGATGGCTCGATCGACATGGAATACTCGGGTTCCAACTGGCTGCTTCCAGATGGGTCGATGCAGCCGGCCGGGTCGCACGGCACGGAAGGCAGCCGAGGCTCTGTGGCGGGATTTTCGACCGACTGTCCGCAGCCCGGGGCAATCCTGGTCAAGTATGGGCCGAAGTACGTCTTCACGAGCCGCGAGGTCTCTCCGCAGCTCATGACGCGGCTGGTTGACGATGCAGCCAGGCACTACGGATTCGATGTCGACCCGAAGTTGACGCCGTGGGGCCAGTACATCCCCGAGCTGCGCGAGTATGTCGCGACACTCGCCCACCGTCTTGAATGCGAACGAGCCATGGAGGCGATGCAGAATTCCGCGGGGTGGAGGCGTGTTGCCGTGTGACGCACACCGACCCGAGCGCAACGGGCCCTGCGGGGTCCGCTCGCCCGGGCCGATGGTGGCTCGTGAAACAGGAGACAGTCATGAGACTCGGAACAGAGACAGGCAGCCTGGTGAATCATGTTTCGGCCATCCCCGATCGGGCGGTTGCCGCCCGCGTCGGCGACGGGGCCACAATCCTGCAATGGACTGACCGGACGGCCGGGACTGTGATTAGGGTCACATCCACACAGATCCACGTCCAGGAGGATCACGCGAAGAGGACCGACGCCAACGGGTGGAGCGACATGCAGACCTACGCCTACACGCCCAATCCGGACGGGCCGGTCTACATCTTCCGCCGTACCAGGTGTGGCTGGCGCGCACAGGGGGCCGGCCTGATGCTTGGGCAGCGAAGCCAGTACCACGACTATTCGTTCTGACCGACCAACGCCGCCATCGCCGAGCGGAAGGAGAGACTGTGACCATACGTGACACCATCCGCCAGGCCGTCAAAGCCGACGGCCGCAAACAGGAGGAGATCGCCGCGGCCGCTGGACTGACACAGCCCGAGCTGTCGCGCTACCTGACGGGCAGGCGAGACATGCTCACGCATCGCATTGAGCGGTTGGCGTCCGCCCTGGGGCTGAGTTTGCAGCCGACGGCCGAGCGGCCGGCGGAGGACCAGTGAGCCACCGTCTAGCCCAGCTTGTGCGGTACGTCAATGATCCGCAACTGCAGGGCTGGCCCAAGGCGATCCTGTTCGCCCTGGCGTGGCACTGCAACGAGCAGGCGCAGCGGGCGGAATGCTTTCCGTCGGTCGGCATGCTGGCCCAGTGGTGGGGGATCGACCGCCGCACAGTGCAGCGGGCACTGCGCCAGCTCGAAGACGGCGGCTGGATCAGACGCACGGGCAAGGGCGTGTCGGACCAGAGCGGAAGAACCAGGCGGGCGGCGCGTTACCGCTTGAACATGAAACGCATACACGCCCTGCGCAGCCGTCCGGCTTCCGAGGCCAGGATCCCACCACCGGCCGAGCCCGACGACGGAGCGCCGGAGTGGTGAGACCTGATTTGTGACGCACCAGAGGGATTGGAAACATGACCACCAGTCACACCGTCCGAGTCGGCTGCACCACTGTCAAGGGGGAGCGATACCTTCGCCTGGTTTGGAAAGACAGCCTCGGCCGTGAGAAGAGCGAGGGCCTGGGGCGTGAGGGCTCGCTGACCAGGAAGGCGATCGAGCGCCGCCGGCTGGCCAAAGAACGGGAGCTGATCGAGTCGGGCGCCTGGGCGGCGAGCGGCCCAACCCCCACACTTGCCGAATGGCTCGCTCGGTACCAGCGCCTGCGGCCGGAGCTGAGTGAGTCCACCGTCGCCCTGCTGGCCAAGACGGGCCAGTACCTGACCGAATTCCTGGGAGCGGACACCCCCATCGACCGGATCACGCATGCGGATGCCGCGGAATGGCGGGCGTGGCTGGCCGGCAAGCAGGGCAACCGTCAGGGGTCGACCATGGCGGGGGCGAGCTTGTCGGTGCATCTGCGCAATGCCAGGGTCATCTTCGGCCGGCGTCATGGGGCGATGAAGCTGGACCTGATCCGCTCCAACCCCTTCGATCGTGAACGGGTGGCGGTGCGGTTCGAGAAGAAGCCTCCGCCCGACGTGACCGAGGCGGACATGGACCGTCTTTTCGATGCCTGCCCCAGCCCGCCGTGGCGGGCGCTGGTGGCGCTGTGTGCGCTGGCGGGTCTGCGCCGGGGCGAGGCGCTGGCGTTGACATGGTCGGATGTGCAGTGGGATCGCAACCGTCTGATCGCCACGGCCACCAAGGTCACAGGCGCAAAGCCGCGACAGCGTGAGGTGTTGATGGTCAAGAGACTGCAGGCCATCCTGCTGGACGTGCACGAGCAGGCCGATGGCGATCGGGTCTGCGATGGCGTGCGCCGGCTGAACCTGCACCGCAACATGCGCGCGATCATGCGGCGATCGGGGCTGCCGCTGTGGAGCCGCCCCTTCCACGGGCTGCGGGCGTGGCGTGACACCACGTGGAAGCAGGTAAATCCGGAATACGTGGTCGATGCATGGCTTGGCCACGGCCCCGAGGTCAGCCGTGCCCACTACCTGGCGGTGCCCGAGGGTCGCTACGAAGTGGACACCCCGAGAGCCCGGCTGCGTGCGCTGATTGAGTCAGCTGACGACGTTGTGCTCACCCGCATGGAACGTCTGGCCAGCCGTCTGGCGACCCGGGTTGACGGCAAATCCACGGCAAACCGGTAGCAAAAAGACTCCTGTCTAAAAGCGCAAGCCCTGCTAAGTCTGTGTCTTGGCGGGGCTTGGATCAATCGGGGTGACAGGATTTGAACCTGCGACTTCCTGCTCCCAAAGCTGAGCCGGCCTTGGTGTAAGCTGTTGCGTCGGTGGGTTTTACGCTTGCGTTGGCAGTGACTTGCGCTCGTCGCATGCCAGTCCGAAGCGAGTCGGACGCAAGCCCGATACGACTTGGTGACGGCAAATCGGCGGCAAACTCGGGCCATCCCCCCCATATCGCGAAGGCTGGAGAGCAAGTCGGGCGATCATGCGTCTTCGGCGGATCGTCCTTGTGGCGCGTCCCGGCGAATTGGATGTTCCCCTCGGGGAATATCATGCGTCCGGGAAGACCCAGCCTTCGTTCGCCCACGACGCAGCCTGCTCGAACAGCGCCGTCCTCTCTTCGTGGCTCAACTCAACAAAGTTGCGTATCGCTGCCAGAAACACCAGCTTGCGATCGTAGCCGTTGCGCGTGGCCCACCCCTCGAATCCCTCGAAGAAAGCCCGCTCGACCGCAAACTGCTGGTTGGCCCTGCCGGAGGCATCCGGCTTCGGTGCGCTCTTACGCTTTGCCATGTCGGTCACCGCCGTGTGGACAAGTTTTTTTCCGACGTTCCATTGGATTACCACACCGAAACTTACGTGTCAAATGTCCGTGTGGATTGCATATAAAATGCACCGAACGCATTGACGGCACGTATTACACGGATAGCATGCATCCCGTTCGCGAGGAGCAAGCCATGACCGACAGCATGACCGACAAGTCGAACCCCATCACTCCACCGCAGACCCCGCCGGCCAGGATGAGCACGAGCAAGCCCGAGGTGCTGCGCTGCTACGTCGAGGTTCAGGACCATGCCACCGGCCGCCGGCCCGGCAAGACGTTCTACGGGGTGGCGGCCGACGACATCTTCGAGATTCTCAACATGGTGGCGGAGAAGGGCGGGCCCGAGTGGCTGCGCCATGCCTACGCCACCATTCCTGCGATTGAAGTGCCCGCGTAACTCTCGTCCACCACCCCCACCCACCACCCCTTGCGAGGCGTTGAACATGCCGACCATCGCCAGCAGATCGACGTATCCGGCCAGTCCAGACGTTTACCCGGGCGTTCGGTTCGACGACTACTTCCGATGGTCGGCCGTCAACGCTTCGACGCTAAAGGCCTTTGCCGAGTCAGCGAAGGCCGGTCGCTCCACCATGCTGGAGCCCCAGGAAGACACCGCGGCTCTAATGGTGGGCCGGGCAGCGCATGCCGCCGTCTTCGAGCCCGACGAGTTCGATCGTCTGTACGTGCCGCTGCCAGCCTTTGACGGCCATCCAAGCAGCAACAAGTACAAGGAGGCCAAGGCGGCGTGGCTGGCAGAGAACGGCGACAAGGTCACCTTGAAGGCCGACGAGTATGACGCAGCTCGGTACGTCCGTGATGCGGTGCTGCAGCATCCTCTGGCCCGTGATCTGGTGAGCGGCAAGGGCCTGTCTGAAGTGTCGGCAGCGTGGACCTGCAAGGACGAGCCGGCCAAGGGTCGTTTCGATCGGGTCACGTCATTCGAGGGCTGGCCGGTCATGGCCGACCTCAAGACCTTCCGCAAGCCGCTGTCGCTCTTCAATATCGAGACCGAAATCACAGTCAGGATGTACCACCTGCAGGCTGCCTGGTATCTGGACGGTGCGGCGCAGATCGCTCCCATCGACGGCGATCGGCGGTGGTTCTTCATCTGGGCCAACAACTGTGCGCCGTGGGACGTGCGCGTGACGGAGCTCGATCGCGAGTCGATCGACCAGGGCCGCCGTGACTACGAGCTGGCGTTCAGTCGGCTGCTGCACGGCAGGAAGACGGGCCGGTGGCCCGGGATCTCAACGAATCTTGATGTCGTCAGCATCCGCAAGCACGGATTCGACGGCCAACAGGAGGCAGCGTAGTTCACGCCCGCCGCCAGGTGTGCCACGGCAAACACTCACCAAGGCGGCGGGTGTACGGCAGGGTAGAGCAGAGGTCAGCTCGGGCGGCTCATAACCGTCAGGTCGCAGGTTCAAATCCTGCCCCTGCTATTGAAAGGAGGCCGACAACATGATCAAGCAAAACGGCTCCGGCTACGGCTCCGGCTACGGCCTGGAACATGCCCGCTTTGTTTACCCCGGCCCCGGGGTCAGGCCAGTACGTGCTGGCCCCGGGTTTTGAAGAACCAGCGCACGGCTGCGTGCGATCACTGATGCGACTGCCGAAAGCTCAACGGCACGCGGCAGGATTGGAGAGCGGGTCATGGAAGAGCCCATCGTCAAGGGCGGGCAGGGACGCAGCGGCCAAGAGACGCGGACCAGTGCGACCACGATCTTCGTCCTGATCGTCACCGCAGCCGTCGCCGGCGTCGTGCTCTGGATTGGAGGCATGCTGTGAACGACCACCATGACCACCACGACGACAACGCTCTGCCTGCAGTGCGAGACGATCCGTCCGCCATCGTCCGCCACGACGAGGCGATGACGTTCGAGCAGATGATGCAGCAAGCTGCGCAGGTCGCCGAGAGCGGCCTGTTTCGCGACATCGACACCCCGGCCAAGGCCTTCGTGTGCATGCAGACCTGCACCGAGCTGGGTCTGCCCGCGGTCAGCTCGATGCAGCACATGCATGTCATCAACGGCAAGGTCGGCCTGGACGGCTCTCTTGCTCTGGCCATGGTGCGGCGCAGCGGCAGGTGCAAGTGGATTCGATGGGGCGTCGGAGGTGAAGAGGGCAAAGATGATCGGCATGCCTGGGTCGAGTCCGAGCGATCCGACATGCCCGGCCAGGTCAACCGCACAGAGTTCAGTGTTGGCGACGCCAAGCGTGCGGGCTTGTGGATGAAGAAGGGGTCGAAGGGGCAGGACACACCGTGGATCACGTATCCCAAGCGGATGATGCACTGGCGAGCCCTTGGGTTCCATCTTCGCGACCACTACAGCGACGTCATGCATGGTTTGGATATCGCGGAAGAGCTTCAGGACTACCCGCGGCCTCAGCGTCGCCAGGTCGAGGCTCGACAGACACCCATCCATGACCCCCTGATGGATGCCGCCAAGCAGGCGGAAGACGACGCTAGTGATGACGCGGAGCAGATCGTCGATTTTGACTACCAGGTCGTCGAAGACGCGGAACCACAACCAAAGGAAGGTGATTGATGAGCTGGGTTGAAGACGGACAGTTACGCGCAGGGCGAATGCCAAACTGCCTGGCCAAGGTTCGCATTGATCGGCTCGGGTGGGAGAAGCGCGACGGTGGGCCCTATCGGGACAAGCACGGCAACGCGATGATCCGCGTGATCTACCAGGATGCCCAGAAGCGCGAAGTTGGCGACATGGTCCCCATCAGCGACAAAGCGTCGTGGAAACTGGCTCAGATTCTCAATGCATCAGGAGCGGACCTGAAGCGGATGGACGAGAACAACGTCAGCATCCACAAGTTCAAGGACCGCGAGTTCGCGGAGAAGCAGCTTGTCGGTCGCGAGCTGAAGATCCTCGTGCAGTGGGATGCAGCTTCGGGCTACGCAGCGGTCTATCCGCAGGAACCCGATGCCCAGGAATTTGAGGGAGAGCCGGCTCCTGCCGCACGAGATGCCACCGCTGCCCGGCAACAGAACGCAGCGACTGCACCCACCTCAGCAGACGCAGACATCGAGGAGGACGACATCCCGTTCTAACCAGGGCGGCGACAAGGAAGCACAGTCAACACGGAGGACATCATGGGCTACAAGAACACGTACCAGGTCGAACTGAAGAACGTCAGCATCGGTGACCAGACCGCCAGGCTCGGCGTGAAGATCCCGCAGGTGGCCGATGCAGCGCAGGCGGCGGACATCCTTCGCGTATTCTGCGGGGCGCGGCTTGATGTGAAGATCGCCGAGGATCAGGGCGATCAGCAGTCGATCGCCGGCCTGGAGCCGAAGCCGATCGTCGCCCACGCCGACTGCAAGAACGTCAGCGTCAGTCCAAAGGCGGTCAGCTTCGGGCTGACGTTCTCGATCGACGAGATCGACACCAGGGAAATGGGCGGATTTGCCCAGAAACGCGCCGTGCTCCAGGTGACACGGACTGGCAACGCCAAGCACAAGGATGATGACAGCGATGACGAGCAGAACGACGCATAAGACGGTGGCGAGCGCCAGTCTGCTGCTGGTTCTCAGTGGTATCTGCCTGGTGTCTCTGCGGGCTGGTGCGCAGGACGCGCCGACCAGCCAGCCGAGCGACTTCACCTACATCGATTTGGGTGCCATGCTGCCGTCAGACACGCAGAGCCCCACGCCAGCATTGACACCGACGGCGCAATATGTCGCCGCCTATCTGGATGCCTACTACGCACCGAAAAGGCTCGAACTTATGCGGCGACAGACTGAGGCGCTGGAGACGATTGCCTACGAACTGAGGATGATCCGCATGGAGCGCGATCGCGTGATCCGCGGCGACTTCAGCGGCGACGGCAAGGTCAACACCGAAGACATCAATCCATTCGCTCAGTGGCTCACACAGCAGCAATCGCAGCCGTAGGCATCGAAACCCCGTAGCTCAAAAGGCAGAGCGACCAGCCAGGGCCCAAAGGCTGGGAGGTTGCAGGTTCGAATCCTGCCGGGGTTGTTCTGCGCGAAGAAGGGCACGTCATGACCGACAAACAGTGGGCCACGATCATCGCGGACTTGCGCCTGCATGCCTTCCACGTGGCCTACCGGCGCATGTACGTCAACGTGGAAGACCCGACCCTGCGCTTCGGTTACGCCCTGGCCTACTCCGTGCGTCCGATCCCAGACAGCCCGCAGGTGAATCGGCTCCTGCTCGCGTGGTGGCAGAAGTGGAAGAAGCAGGTCTACAAGCAGCAATGGAACAGCCGCCAGACGCGGCAGGAGACTGACGATGAGTACGAGACCACCGGTGAACTATGAGTCGGTGTTGTGGCTGGAAAAGGTGGGTGCATGGACAGCCCCGGACGGCCGTGTGGTGAGTGCGGAGCAGGCCCTGGCCAGAGCACGAGTTCTTGGCCTGGATGAATGGGGTGGATTAGGGACGCTACAGGCGGAGAAGATCGGCGCCATGCACTGCTTCAACCATCCACACTGGCCGTCTCGTGATGACATCGAGGACCAGGCTGTCCTCGATGAGCGGCAGAAGATCTACGGCGACCCACGAGCCGGGCATCGCTTCATTGCCATGTCCTGGGCCGGTCTGCTCCAGCCCCGTGCCGAGTCGATCGGCAAGGGCGAGGTTCTTCCCGAGCACGTCGTCGCCCTGATGATGGCAGCGGTCAAGCTGCATCGGTGCCATCTGGTGTTCCACGAGGACAACTACGTCGATGCCCGCAACTACCTGCGGTTCGCTGAGCGATGGCAGGGAGAGGGAGGCGAGTCATGAAAACCCACGAAGCACAGTATGAGGTTTGGGACGAACTGATGGGGGCCATGACCAGATACGGCGCCATGCGCAGCGCCCACGAGGGATTCTCCATTCTCAAGGAAGAGGTCGACGAGCTATGGGACGAGGTCAGGGCCAACAGCGACATGATGACGCTCCGCGCCGGGGCGAGGCAGGTGGCGGCGATGGCCCTTCGCTTCATGATCGAGCTGACGTGAAGGCCGCCGCCGATCGGCTGGCCCACCATGCCAACGCGCTGCGCCGCAACGCGGACAACATCTTGCTCGTCAATCCGCTGGCGATGGCTGAAGACATCGACATGGTGGTCGACGAACTCTGGAGACTCGCGGGAAAGCTGGTGCGGTGATGTACAAGAGAACGTACTTCCGCGGTGAGAAGATCGAAGTGACGTGCCATGCCGTCGAACGCGCCAAGAAACGAATCGCCGCGTTCGCCTATTCAACCCCGGTTCAGACAGCCGTCATCCTGCGGAGCATCGTCAAACGTGGGGAGCTGGTCGGCCGCACCGGAACCCAGCTCTTTGTGCTCGGAACCGTGCGTGCGCCAGGCGGCGCAGAGTGCAGCATCGGTCTGGTCCTGAAGATCAACATCTACAACCGCATGGTCGTAGTCACAGTGATGACCGAGAAGCTTCTGAAGAAGGCTGTGCGTGAGTCGTGCCGTGAAGACGAGGTGTCGCTGTGACAGTGTCCCAAGCCATCAGCCAGTACTTCGGAGGTAAGTGGGAACAGGCAGACTGGATCATCCAGCACTTCTGCGACCATCACACCTACGTTGAAGCCTACGGCGGCATGGGCAGCGTGCTGCTCCAGAAGGAGCCGTCCGCGGTCGAGGTCTACAACGACAAGGACAGGCTGCTGACGAACTTCATGGCGATCCTCCGCAATCCGGCGCTGCGGGAGATTCTGATGCAGCAGCTTGCTCTGACTCCGTACCACCGCGGCGAATACTGGGACGCGGTCGTCACGATGGAGCGAACCGTTGACCCGATCGAGCGGGCCCGCCTGTACTACCAGGTCATGCGCCAATCGATATCCGGCGCCCCGGGTCGGGCCTGGTCTAAGCAGAAAACGCACAGCCGGCGGGGCATGGCCAGCGGCAACAGCCGATGGCTGTCGGGAATCGCCGGATTGGCGGACGCAGGCGACCGCCTGGCGCAGGTGCAGATCGAGTGCGCCGATGCCCTGCACGTGATCCGTGACTACGACGCCCCTCGCACGCTGTTCTACCTCGATCCCGTCTACACGCCAGACACCTGCCAGCAGGGCGTCTATCGCTGCGGCATGACGCTCGACGATCACGTGGCGCTGATGGACGTGCTGCAGACCGTCAAGGGCAAGGTGGTGCTTAGCGGATACGCGAACGAACTGTACGACACCCGGCTCGCGGATTGGAAGCGGGTCGAGCGAACCGTCCCGTGCCGGTCGAACGTGAACACCAGGGGCGGTACTGCTGGAAAGCCAACCCGTGTCGAAGTGCTCTGGATCAAGGAGTGAGCGATGCCGAGCTATGCATCAAGTACGACCGTAAGCCCGGAGAAAAGCCAGGCCGACATCCGCGACACACTGCGCCGTTACGGGGCCGACGGCTTCGCGGCGGCCGAGGCCGGACAGATGCCTACACCACAATTACTGGCTCTGCCGTTGCACAACAAAGGCGGGGCATCATGAGTACCGCCGAACCGGTCGCCTGGATTCTGGCAGTCCGCTTGTCCAACGCGATCGAGGAAATGCTGGTGCCGCTCGCCGAAAGTCCGGCGCAGTTCATGCTCGCGGGATCGCTGCGCCGCGGCTGCCAGCAGGTGCACGACCTTGAATACGTCGCCGTTCCAAAGGTGGCCGAAGTCAGGGGCGACGACCTGTTCGGCACGCCAGTCAATACCAACCTGATGATTGACAAGCTGGACCGGATGCTCGCCTGCGGGCAGATCGAGAAGGCCATCTACTCCGACGGCAAGACACGGTGGGGAACCAAGTACCGCGGCTTCATGTACGGCGGCGTGCGCCACGAGCTGTTCATGACGGGGGGTGATACCTTCGGCCTGCATGTAGTGATCCGAACCGGACCTGCCGAGTTTTCAAAGGCATTCGTCATCCGCCTGCGCGCCGCCGGTTACGAGGCGCGCGGCGGACAGGTGTTCGCACAAGGACGTCACACACCCATCGCCGTGCCAACCGAGCAGCGCATGTTCGAGCTGGCCGGCCTGAAGTACATAGACCCACGTGAGCGAGAATTCGCCACAGATCAAATCAGCCAGAGCTGACAAAGCTCTGCTGCTGGCTGAATTGCAGGCTGCCGGTGCCCAGGTCCACGGCGCGGCGATCCGCTGCCCGTTCCACGAGGACGCACACCCCTCGGCCGAAGTCTACGAGAAGGACGGCGTCTGGCGGTACCGATGCCACGCCGGCAGCTGCGGGTTCAAGGGCGACATCTTCGACGTGCGAGCCCGGCGCACCGACCGGAGGGTTGAGGACGTGTTGCGCGAAGCCTCGGGCCAAGGAGACAGCCCGCAGCAGGCCGACAAGCCCGCGACCAGGGAGAAGACCTGGCCGTCACTCAAGTCCATCCGCGAGCTGTTCGAGTCGAAGTACGAGCGGGTGTTCGAGTATCTGTACCAGGCGCCGATGAGCGGAACGGTCGACCTGGTGGTGTTCCGTCTGGAGCCCGGCGCCAACGGCCGCAGGAAGGACTTCCGCCAGGTGTCGAAGCGCGGCAGCCGGTGGGTGATGAAGGCGCCCGAGGGGCTGCTTCCGATCTACAACCGAAGCCGCATCGCGGGTGAAGACGAAGTGTTCGTCGTCGAGGGCGAGAAGTGCGTCCATGCCATGCATGAGATCGGCTTTGTTGCGACGACCAGCCCGGCCGGCGCCGGCAAGGCTCACATGGCCAACTGGTCGCCGCTGGCCGGAAAGACGGTCTACCTCTGGCCTGACAACGATCCCGTCGCCGCCGACGGGCAGTTCAAGGGCGAGCGCCCAGGCTTCGCCCACATGCGGCAGGTGGCCGAGATCCTTGAGAAGCTTCAGCCCGCGCCGACGGTCTATCACATCACGCCGCCGACGAGCCTGCCTGAGAAGGGCGATGCCGCCGACTACATCGCATGGGCCCGGCACGACGGGCGCGATGCGTCCGCCGACATCCAGGAGCTGATGCGGTCCGCCGTGCGCGTCGGCGCGTCATCCATCGTCGCCGAACTGATCGAGAAGACTATCAGCGGCGAGCGGCGCGCTGTGCCTTGGCCGTGGGATCGACTTACAGCTGGAACACGGGCACTGATGCCAGGCACGGTGACGGTGGTGTGTGGAGATCCAGGTGATGGCAAGAGCTTCTTCCTGCTCCAGTGCATGCGTTACTGGCGCAGGAACGGAGAGCGTGTCGCCGTGCTTGAGATGGAGCGGGACCGGGGCTACCACCTGTTTCGTCTGCTGGCTCAGGAGGCGCAGTCGTCGGAGCTTCTGAACGACGAGTGGGTCCGCGCCAACCCGATCAGTAGCCGCGGCCACCTGGCCAGCCATCAGAGGACGCTTGACGAGCTTGGCCCGTGTCTCTGGGACCGGGGCAGCAAGCGCATGACTCTGGACCACGTCAAGGACTGGATTGAGCATCGGATCAGCGAAGGCTATCGCGTCGTCGCCGTGGATCCGATCACCAAGGCCGACGCCGGCGAAAATCGCTGGGTGCAGGACGAGGAGTTCGTCGACGCGGTCAAGCTCATCGTCGAGAGAGCGAACGTGTCGCTGGTGATGGTCAGTCACCCACGCAAGGGGGGCAGCTTCAAGGGCGGCATGGACGACCTGGCCGGCGGCAAGGCGTTCGCCAACTTCACTGACTGCGTGTTATGGATGCGCCGCCACGAGCCGGCAAAGGAGTTGACGGTGTGGGTCGAAGGAGCGATGGGCCGTCTGAAGGAATCAGTCAAAGCCAACCGCGAAATGATGATCTTCAAGGCGCGTGACGGGCCAGGCGGCGGCGGCAGCATCGCGTTTCGTTTCAGTCGCAGCACGTTGACCTTCGAAGAACTGGGGCCTGTTGACCATGGAAAAGACAAGAACAGATAGCACTTATCCATACGAGATCATCGGCATCGATCCGGACAGGATCGTTGTGACCGACGCCGTCCATGTGTTTGTCCCGGGTATTCCGGCTCCGGGCGGCTCCAAACGGGCTTTCGCGTTTCGCCGCAGGGATGGTTCGATCGGAGCCAACGTGGTCGATGCAGCGAAGCGCAACAAGCCTTGGAGGGCGGCAGTAGCTCTGGCCGCCAGCAAGGCATTCAGCCAGCCGCTGGACGGAGCCGTGATGGTATCGGCAACGTTCTGCATGCCTCGGCCCAAGGGTCACTACCGCAGCGGGAAGAACGCTCACCGGCTCCGGGGTTCGGCTCCGCTGTTTGCAGAGAAGAGGCCAGACGCCACGAAGCTCTGGCGTGCTGTGGAGGACGCGCTGACAGGCATCGCGTGGAAGGATGATGCCCAGGTCGTGCACCAGATCATCGACAAGCGCTACAGCGAGAAGCCCGGCCTGCACTTATGGGTTCGTACGGTGACGGTGAAGTCGCTGGTAGAGGCGATGGAGGTGGCAGATGGCTGAGAAACGACCCGGAAAACAACCCGCCAGGCGCAACATCAACGACGAGCTGCCCCTGCTGCCGTCGGAACGCGCCCACTACCAGCAGGTTATGCAGACCCTGTTCGCGGCGCAGCGGGTGTGCCGCAGCATGAACGACGAAGTTATGCGTCTGCGCAGCCAGCTCGACGACGCCCGCCGCGAGGCCGACCGGTACCGGTCCCAGCTTGACACCATCAAGGCGACGATCAACCCATGACCACCGCCCCACACAGTCCGCAGTACGTCGTCACCCACTGGCTTCCAGGTCGGGCTGCCGAACAGCCGGACGGCAGCGTGAGGCGCGAACCCGCTACCCCTTGCCCGGACCTGCTGACACTCGAAGAAGCGGGGCGTTACTGCCGCTACGACGAGGTCGGAGGTGACTGGCTGCGTGGTTTCCTGCGGGTGATCGGACACTACGTCGCACCGGTCAAGCAGGGCAACCGCAACTTCTACCGCCGGGTGGACCTGGACGCCTACCTCGAAGCTCGCACCCGGGAACAGTGAACCGCGAGGGGTTCGTGCGACGCGGAATGTACGATAGACATGCAGGCCATTCATGCCGTGGCACACCGCAAGCAAGGAGACCGACGATGAGAGGCAGAACATGGATGTTGTTGGTGGTCACGGCGCTGGTGCTGGCGCTGCCGGGTTGCGACCTGGAGGACGTGTTCAGCGGTGAGATCCCCGAGCCGGTGAAGGCGGGCGTGATCACCGCGGATGACGGCCTGACCGCGGCGAGAGCGGGCATGTACGCAGCGATCACCACGCTGCGGACCGACGACCCGTCGAGTCGGGCCATCGCCCCACTGGAAGCGGCGATGCCTTACGTCGACAAGGCGCAGCCGGTAGTGCGCTCGCTGCGCGAACAGGTGGCGGCGCCGGAGTTTGACCTGGGGCGTACGGTCATCGCAACGACGACGGCATACAGCGACGCGGGATTGCCATACGGTCAAATCGTGAAGGGCATTGGGGCTGGACTTGGATTTGTCATCACGGCAATCGGCGGTCTGTTCATCGGCAAGAAGAAGGGCGAGGGCGCCGCCAGGGAGATTGCCGGAGCCGTCGAGAGGGCGAAGGACGCGACGGGCAAGGTCGACTTCAGCAGCGCCGAAGCGGTGAAGATTCTCGACTCCATGGGAAGCGCAGCCAAGGCCCTGGTGGATGCCGCTCAGAACGAAGTGAACAAGACGCGCAGCGTCGCCTGAAGTTGAACCCTTCCTCGGGGCCCGGGCAATACGTGACGTGCCCGGGCCCCGCCCTTTCGAATAGAGACCCACATGACTCGGACGCTCACCGAGAAGCTGCTGCTCAGCAGCCGGCTCGACGACCAGATTCAGCTGGAGCTCGGCACGATCGAAGATGGCGTGCGTCGCTATCACCGTCTGGCGGCAGACGCTGTCAGGCGAGGCGACGGAGCAACGCTCAAGCCAGCTGAACGGCTCGCCCTGCACTGGTTCAAGCCGCTGGTATCAGCCATCCGCCAGGGGCAGCGGCGTGTGCGGTCCGGCAAGACCGAGAGGGGATCGCACCGCTACGGTCCCATGCTTCTCTCAATCGACGCGCCGCGTGCGGCCGTGGTGGTGATGCATCAGACGATCGGCGGCTGCATGCAGTCGCCTGACGGAACGAAGGTCGCGCAGCTCGCATACGCCATCGGCCGTGACATCGCAGCGGAGATCCATCTTGACCGATTCCGCAAGACGCATCGCGTCGAGCTCGACAGGCTCGACGATCGCTATCACAACGTGACCCCGCAGCGACTGAACTGGTGGGCTTGGCAGCACCTGAGTGACGGGGAACTTGTTCTGCAGCGAAGCGAGCGTTCGCATCTTGGCGCCTGGCTGCTGTGGCAACTGATCTCCACCGCATCGATCACAGACTATGACGGGCCCGAGGGCTTTGTCCTGGCGTTCCATCATTACCGTCGCCGCGAAGGGGCCAAACGCCCAGCGTACATCCGTATGGACAGCCGAGCGTTCGACATCATCGACGCTGGACACAGCATCCGATCTGCCATGCGGCCACGCTATGTCCCCATGATCGTCCAGCCCATGGCATGGTCAGAGGACACGGAGGGCGGGTACGTGCGCATCCGAACCCCACTGGTCAGTAAGCCGACACCGCAGCAGAAAGAAGCCCTTGCCGCCGCCGATCTGAGTGAGGTCTACGAAGGCGTCAACGCGATGGGCTCGGTTCCATTCCAGATTGTCTGCCCCATCCACGCCCACATAAGCGCGTGCTACGAGTCTGGTGGCGGCATGGCCAACATCCCGTTGAACACAGACCGTCCGCTGCCACCTACGCCGCCGCGCTTTGACGCATCAGCTCCGCGTGGGCAGAAGTGGAAGCGCGTGCGCCGCACGGACCGGGAGTCGTGGAAGAAGCAGGCCGCCCCCGTGTACGACTTCAACATCAAACTTCGCGGCCGGCGACTGGAGTTTGTCCAGAAGCTCCAGGAGGCCACACGTCAACTCAATACCCAGGCGATCTACTTCCCGCACCAGATGGACTTTCGCGGTCGCGCCTACCCGATCCCGCTGCACCTGAACCACCAGGGAGACGACGTCTGTCGCGGGCTTCTCATGTTTGCCGAGCAGCGACAGCTGACGGAGCGTGGGCGGTTTTGGCTGCGGGTTCATGCGGCCAACTGCTATGGGGTTGACAAAGTGTCGTTTGCCGACAGGGAGCAATGGACCCTCGATCACTGGGACGACATCGAGCGCAGCGCCGCCGATCCTGCACAGTGCGACTTCTGGATTCATGCAGACAAGGGAGACAAGCCATGGCAATTCCTGGCCGCCTGCCTGGCGCTCATGGATGACGAGATCGGGTCCAGGCTGCCGATTCAGGCGGATGGGACGTGCAATGGCCTGCAGCATTACACGGCGATGGGGCGTGATGCGATCGGAGCGAGGGCGGTCAACCTCATCCCGGCGGAACAGCCCAACCGCATCTATCGGGACGTGGCCGACAAGGTCCGCCCGATGGTGCAGGAGGACGAGCAGAACAGCGGCAAGAGCCTCGTGTACAAGTGGAGAGGCGAGACCTGCCGCGTGCCGCTACGCGAGATCGCCGCAGCCCTGGTCGAGCACATCGATGACGACCTGATCAAACAGCCGGTCATGACCACCGTGTACGGGGTGACGATGGTTGGCGCTCGCAAGCAGGTCGCCGAAAAGCTGAAGAAGCGCATGCGCCTCGATCCCGTCGTGCGATACAGGGCATCGATGTACCTCAGCAAACTCGTCCTTACCGCTATGGCTGAAGTGTGCCCGGCGGCATGCGATGCCATGGACTGGATGCGTCGTGTTGCCAGGATCATCGCCAGGCCGCCCCATGCTCGCGCATTGGCGTGGACAAGCCCGATAGGACTCCCGGTGGTCCAGCCGTATCGAAACTGGAGAAAGATCGAGATCAGAACCATCCTGCAGCGGCTCAAGCTGCAGGTGGAAAGCAACCGGGCAGCGATCGCAACTGGCAAGCAGATTGACGGCTTTGCCCCCAACTTCGTGCATTCGCTGGACGCCAGCCACATGATCAAGACAGCGATCGCCTGCAAGCGCCAAGGCATTGCCTTCGCCGCGGTGCACGACTCATTCTGGACGCACGCCTCAGATGCCGACACGATGCACCGACTGCTGCGCGAGCAGTTCATCGAGCTGCATCGGGAGCCGCAGCTGGAAGTGCTGCGGGAACAGATCCAGAAGCTGTCACCGGATATCGAACTGCCTGCGCCTCCGGCGCCTGGCGATCTTGACATCAACGTGATCGCCGACTCTCCGTACATGTTCTCATAAGCACGCGCCATCCCCTGTCAATGGAGAACGGCGCTATGATCGAGGTTTATTTTGCGCACGCGCGAACATCGCGCGGCGCCGCCTCGCTGTTGAGCAGAACGACCTACTGCCGCCTGTTGACTTGGCTGGTGCGAAGGCTCGGAAGGTTCGAGCTGGCGCACGTCGCCATCGGAACCGATGGGCCAGACGGCATCGTGCTCGACCCGGGCCTGCGTGGCGATCGCTTCTGGTCCCGCCTCGTCTTCTGTGCCAGGTACCCAACACTGGCCTGTGCCTTCCAGGTGCCAGCATCCGCATCGCCACTTCTCGATCAGGTCAGCGACCCTAGACCCAAGAGAGCCTGGCCGACAGTGCTGCGATGGTGGACCCTCGGATGGTGGCCGAGCCATGACTGTGTGTCGGTGTCGTGCTACGTGCTCAGGTCCGTTGGCGTGGACGTACCCAGGCGTATCGTCAGCCCCCGTCACCTGTTCATCTTCTTGACGGAACAAGGATGTAATCGTGTCGATTTTCACAGGTGGGATTCCGAGCTCAGCCCAGGACTTGATCAAAGCACTGGATCGAGAGATTCCAAGAGCGGTGATCGACAAGCCTGTGATCAGCCAGGAAGACATGGAAAACCTCCGTTGGAATGCGGCGCGACGCAGCCTCGTCGACGACCTGGTCAATGCCTTCACTCGCCAGCAATCCGAGTCGGACATGTTCATTACGAAGGAGCGGAAACGATGAGCTTTGATGCGCCAGAGCCAGAACCGACTCCGATCGTGCCACTTGATGCAGGCGAGAGCGATCAGGACCTTGAGGAACTGGCTCGCAAGCGGCGCGAACTGGACAAGAAGCGCGTCGGGCAGTCCCAATTCCGCGTGGACCCCCAGACTGGCCTGAGTATCCCAGGCACCCCGTCAACCAGCGGCGGGGGTGGGGGAACCGGCCTCCGAATCCCCATCTCGTGATCCTTGATCTATGGCCAATACCAGCACCCTCCAGACCCTATTTGATGGCGGTCTGTCAGAGGCTAAGGGCATTCTCGACCGAGCCCGTCTGTGCGCTGCCATGGTCAAGCCGTGGATTCTTCCAGACGAGAGCCAGCAGCCGGACGCTGCGCTGCCAGAGAACTACCAGTCGGTCGGCAGCCGCGGTCTGACCAACGTCGAAGGCAAGTCTCTGCTGGCGATCTTTCCGCCGTTCCCGTGGTTCGGGCATGAGTTGGCTCCCGAGATTGAGTATGGGGGCATCTACGACGAGGCAACGCTGCAGGAGATGAAGCGCCATCTCTGGCTGCAAGACATGGCGCTTACATCTCTGCTGGAGTCAGCGAACCACCAGGGAGGCGGGCACCGCCAGCGTCGAGGCTTTAGAACGCGCAAACGCATGGCGCTCAGCCAGGTGCTCATCACCGGCGACGTGTTGGAGTACCTCGACAGCGACTACCGGCTGATGGTGTTCCGCCGCGACCAGTACATCACGAAACGGGATTCAGCCGGAGATGTTCTCTACCACATCACCCGCCAGAAGCTGGATCCCCTCGGGCTCGAAGAGGGGCAGATCAGCGCCGCCAAGCTGGACCGTGCCAAGTTGGAGCAGAAGGACGCATCCGAACGGATGATAGACTTCTACACACGGGTCCAATGGCAACCATGGACCCGCACCTGGATCATCCATCAGGAGTTGAACGACCAGATCGTCAATGAGAGCGAAGAGACGATCAGCCCATACTTCTCGACACCCTTCGAACTGGTATCCGGTGAGAACTACGGCCGCGGGCTTGTCGAACTCAATATCGGCGATCTTCGGAGTCTCAACGAGCTCGAAGAACGCCGACTCGACATGCTCGGTCTGGCCTCCAAGGGATTGATCGCCAGAGACTACAACTCGATGGTTCGCGAAGAGGACCTGGAGAAACAGAGCGGAAGTTCGTTCCTGGCACGGGTCCAAGGCGGTCAGGTCCAGGACGTCGCCATGATCAGCTTCTCGCAGCAGCGCGAGTACGGCATGATCAACCATGGGATCGACGCCAAGACTTCCCAGCTCGCCAAGGCGTTCCTCATCGAGTCCGAGCTGCAGCCCGACAGGGATCGTGTGACTCGCTATCAGGTCCAGCGTCTCGCCCAGGAACTCGAAGACAGTCTCGGCGGCCTGTACGCATCGATCGCTGAAGACCAGCAGCTTCCCCTCGTGCAACGGGCTCGCCACCAGGCCGAACGGGACAACCTGCTTCCGATCCTGCCGAAGGACGCCGTGCGCCTGCAGGTGCTCACCGGCCTGAACGCGATCAAGCGTCAGATGCAGGGCGACCAGGTCATGCAGCTGGCCCAGGTGGTCAGCCAGCTCGGCCAGCAGGCACTGCGCAAGATCGACATGAACGTGCTCATCGACGTCATGTACCGCTACAACGGCGTTCACGAACCCGGGCTGATTCGCAGCACTGCCGACCTGCAGCGCGAAGACCAGCAGGTGCTCGCCCAGCAAGCCAAGGCAGCGGCGACCGGACAGGCGATCCAGTCTGCCGGGCGCATCGCTGAGACCGCCGCCGCCAACCAGATCCAGAACCAGCAGACCGCACCCCAAGGAGCCTGACCATGCCAACACCAGACGCCACCGATACCGACGCCTACCCCGCCTTCGCGTCAAAGGCGGAGCTGATCACCGAGATCAAGCAGATGGCGGGGCCGAACATGCCCAACGCCTTCGACCTGCTTCGCCGCCTGGGCAACACCGACACGTCGGCTTTCGCTGATCCAACCGAACGCGACAGCGACGCCGGCTGATTCCACCCCGAACGACCACCAGATGCACGCACCACGGAGCACGACCACGATGCCAGACGACAACCAGAACACCAGCACCAACGAGAAGACTGGTCAGTCTGACCAGACGAATCAGGAATCTGGCAGCGCACAGGCTGGTAGCGGCGAACAGCCGACCCTTCTCGCTGGGAAGTACAAGACAGAAGCCGATCTTCACAAAGGCATCAGCGAACTGGCCGGCAAGTTGGAGATGGCCGAACTGGTGCCTGCGGCGTTTAAAGACGCCGAGCATGCCGAGTCGGTCTACAAGGCCCTCTCTCGCCACCAGGGGCGACTGAGCGCCATCAACAATCCTCCGGCGGACGGGGAAGACAAGCCTCTGGAAATCCCCAAGCCTGGCAGTGGTGACGACGGCGCGAGCGACATGACTGCCATCCAAGTCATGGAAAAGGCTGGACTCGACGGGACGAAGATTGCTCAGCAATGGAAGAAGGACGGGAAGCTCACCGATGAGCAGTACGAAGCCATCCGTAAGATCAAACCGGCCTATTCCAAACAGGACATCAACGAGTACATCGCCGGACTGGAAGCCAGGGCACAGATCCAGCAACAGGCTCAGCATCAGGCCAAGCGACACGCGGCCGAGCTGGCCGGGGGCAAGCTGAAGGACGATGGGACGATCGACACCGCCCCGTTGGACAACCTTCTGAAGTTCGCTGCGATCCTACCGGAGCATCGCAGAGCCGACCTCAATGAGCGGCTTGGAGATCCGAGGCGCTACGAGGGTGCTGTCAAGGAACTCCTGGCCGAACACCGGGAGGCTGTCGGCGCAGGCCGAAGCAATCCACTGATCGAAGAGGGGATGCCAACTGGTGGCGACACGGTCAGACCCTTTGGCAATGCTGCCGAAATGAGCGCGATGCGCAAAGACCCAAAGATGAAGAACGACCCGGCATTCAAGAAGCTCTACGAGGCCAGGGTCAAAATCACGCCGCAGAAGAACGTGTCAAGCGTGTTCTGAGGCGCTGCCACAGTCACACCACACCAAGGGAGCCACGTCATGGCCGCGCAGTATCTCACCAACACCCACGCCGGCGATCGCCGCATGGTCACCGCCATCACCGAGAAGGACAGCGGCAAGCTCGTCGCCAACGTGTTCGGCAAGAACGCGAAGGAATCGGAAGAGCGTGCCGCGCTGATCGTGAATGGATCAGCAATCAAATCCGAGCTGGTCGAGAAGGACAAGCGAATCGCCGAGCTCGAGAAACAGGTTGAAGACCTTCGGGGCCGAGACGCTTCCAGCGATGAAGGCGTCGGAGCCCCGAAGAACGCTGACGACAAGTCCGAGAAAAAGCAGGGCAAGTAGGCCCTGATCCCATCCGTTCGCCCGCGGAAGCGCCGCGTCCCACGCGACTACGGCACCGTGGTAGCGAACACCAGATAGACAAGCCCAAACAGATCAGACGGACACTCCGCCACCGCGGACCCGCTTCGACTGCGCGGACACCTTGCGCTGCTGGCTGCAAACCCCTTTACGTTGAAGGAGGTCAGCCATGGCACTGTCGCCGTCTGACATCATCGCATCAAACGACTTCGCGCATGCGAAGACGGAGTTCCTGGCGAACACCGTCGAGACGTTCCAGGAGCGCATCGGCTTCTGGCCGCTCGTCGACGGCTCGACCATGGTCGGCAAGAAGACCGACACCGACCTGGTCCTCGGGCCGTCTGGTGACGCCGAGAGTCATACCCCGGGCTCCGACCTGCCCGCAGCCACGCTCGACGACAAGGAGCGTGACATCAGCCTCGAAGACGAGGAGACGGTCAAGAACTTCCGTCGAACCAAGATCGAGGACATCGTCGACCACACCGACACGCGGATGAAGCTGTCCGGACTTGCCGGCAAAGCGATCCGCAAGACCTGCGAGAAGCACACGCTACAGATGGTGTGCCTCGGCGCTCGCGTTGCCGCCAGCGGGGACTTCCCGGGCGGCAATCAGGTGGAAGTAGCCGGCGCCGACATCGAGACTGCGTTCCCCATGTCGCTGGCCGGCTCGCGGGCGCTGCAGGGCGTCCTGCGAGACTGGAACCAGCTGGCCGAGGAATCGGACGTTGAGATGGACGAGGATGACCTGTTCGTGGGTCTCACCCCGTACCTCTACAACGTCCTGCTTCAGGACGACCGGCTCACCAGTCGGGACTACGTCGGCGAGGCGATGGCCGATCGGATCAAGCGGAAGATTCTCCAAGTCGAGAACTTCTGGATCCTCAAGAGCCGCCTCATGCCCAGCACGGACCTGGGCGCCGCCACGAGCCCGACGGTCAAGGGAAGCGTCGTTTACGCCGGCGACTTCAGCCTCACCGCATTCTGCGGCATGAAGGCTGGCGCGATCCGGGCAAGGACGACTCCGATGGACGCCTGGTTCAACTGGGAAGGCCGCACCCGGGACTGGGACATCGGCTCCGGGTTCGTCAAGGGTCTGGCTGAAGGTCGACCCGAGTTCTGTTTCGAATGCGTGATCGACGGCGTCTAATGACGCCAAACTGGCGTGGCCGTGCAGGGCGGGAGGCAGTATGGACACTGCTTCCCGCCCCTTTTTCGATTGGAGTCCAAGGCTATGAAATTCAGAATGTACGCTATTCTCGCGATAGTCCTGACGTCCGCCTGCGGCATCGCCAGCGCGGGCACGGCATACATGGACGCAGTGGGCGCTCCCCCCGACCCGCGCAGCACAGCCTTCAAGACGTGGCTCGACGACCTGATCGCGTACCGCGACGCCGAGGTGCCCACCGCCGCCCGGCGAACCATGCGGGTCTACTTTGATGCGACCGAGGGATCGGACACCTTTGGCAACGGTACAAAGACGAACCCCTACAAGACTCTGGCCAAGGCCCAGGCCATAATTGATAGCTGGACGCCGAACGCAGGAGGGCTCGGCCTGTTCTTCGATCGAAGCGAAATATACCGATCAACGACCGGCCTGGACCTGGACAAGTCGAACATCAGCATCGACGTCTACGGGATCGGTGCACCCCCCATCTTCTCGGCATTCACGCATCAACTCGACGGATGGACATGGAATGATGACGAGACGAACGACACCTACCAGATCGACCTGACAGAGGCCGGCCTGACCCCGCAATGGGTGCGCCGACTCAATGACGTGGATGCGAACAATGTGCTGTCGCTGGTCACCAGTGCCGCAAACTGCGCCGCGACCACCAACTCGTGGTATTGGGATAACGCCGGCAAAATCCTGCACGTCAACCTGGGCGGCCAGCCTGCCGACCCGGACACGGCCACATACGCCGTCGAGGCCTGCCAGGCCATCAATGACGACGGAGTCAAACTTTCGGCCGATGGCACCCGCGTAGACAACATCCGTTCCGATGGTTTCGGCGTAGATCGGACGACGGCCGGCCAATACTACGGCTTCAAGGTATCCACCAACGATACCGATGCCGCCGTGGTCAAGAATTGCCAAGCCTACTACTGGGGCCGACATGGCGTCGGAAAATACACCGGCGTGGGAGCCGGAGGCATCGCCACCTTCATCAACTGCTCGGCCGACCTGGGGGTTTACAACAGCAACGGATCCACGGTGTTTGTCGCCTACACAGCCCAGGGCGGTGACGAAACTATCCTCAAATCGTGCTCCACCACCCACGGCATCGTCCCGGTTGTTGGGACCATCACCTATCCGAACTCCCCCTGGCTGACCGCCCACAGCTCGAACAATACGAACTACAAGCTGGCGCTGCTGGTGATGCAAGACTGCACTATCAACGCCTCAAAATACCAGGTGGCCCCCCGGACAACCGTGTCCAATCCACCTGTGGCGACCGAGCTGCCTGATGTGCGGGTGTTTCGCATCGGTCACACCGTGCAAAATCCGAACGATGTTCCGATCGCCACCACCAACGGCAACATCGCCGACGTCCAGCCGTCACGCGCGAATATGGTGACCGCCAACTCCAGCTTTGGGCTCATGCCGGGGTCGGTGTCCAACGCATCAATGATGGCCACCAGCACCGCTTCCTCAGGCTGGCTGTGGAATTCCACGATCGTCATCGACATGAATAACCCCAACTACAGCACGTGGACGTCGGGTCGCTGGGGCATCGTCAACGAGAACACGCAGGCGTCCGACATGAAGTGGTGGAACAATCATTTCCACTGGATTGGCGATGGTGCAGTCGACCTCGGCCTAAGCGTGCCGACGCTCGCCACCAACACCACCGCGGGGGCGGGGGCGGATGCGGTGTTCAAAAACAATGTGTTCACGGGCGAAAACCTGGGCACGGGGTCGCTCGCGTTGGCGCTGGTCGCGGACGATGGGTGGACCAACGAGGTGGACGCTCAGGTTGCGGCCAACGGATTCTGGAGCGGGCTCACCGACGGGGATGAAGAGCAGCGATATTCAACCGATCCACTGCTGGTCGCTATCGCCACCGCTGACATTCCCGACGTCGATGAGGCGCCGGAGTCGGGGGGCGATCTAGATGCCGCCGGCGCTCTGGGTGGGCCGAAATACGACGCGAACTGGAAGCCCCGTCCGTACCGCCCCGCCATCGGCCCGCTCGAGCCGTTGCGTGACATCACTCTGCAGACGCGCGCGGCACGGCGCGTCGCGCCATCAGCCCAACAGCTCATCCTCAGCGGCGCATTTACAGATGGCGAAGATGGGGGGGTCTGGTATCCAGACTTGTCGTCAAGTACCAATGGAGAGGTCGTGGTGCAGACCGAGATCATCGGCACGCTGACGATCGCCATTGAGGGCCGTGTCAATCGCTGGTCGCCTTGGGTGTCTCTGGCCACCGCCAACAGCTCGGCGGTGAACAGCGTGACGGCGATGCCCGAGATGCGAGCGAGAATCAGCGCGTACACGGCCGGATGGGGGTCGGCCTGGCTTTATAACCTCTCATCACAGGACTGATGCTGTGAATCAGAACAAACCTCACTGGTCCGTATGGGTCATGTTCGCCATCAGCCTACTGATGGGAACTGGAGTGTCCGGCGTCATAGTCACCTACGGCAGCGACCGCCAGGCCCTGACGAATAACAGCACAATCATCGAGCGGCATACATCTGGCCTGGAAACCCTGAAGGCAAAAACGGCTGAACACGACACCAGCATCGCCGTCCTGCAGACCACTGCCCGGACGCTGCAGCAACAGGTCAGCGATAATCAGGCAACGATTGTCAATCAGCTCAAGGACGTGAACAAGAAGCTCGACGCCATGATGGGATACCGCCATGACTAAGCTCGAAGCTGTCAACCTCATCCTCGAAGCCTGCGGCATCGCCCCGGTCAGCGCCCTCGACACAGGCGGCACGTCTGATGCAGGTCGGGCTGAGACCCACCTGGACAGAGAAACGACGCGCATTCTGAAGGATGGATGGATTGCCAACACCATCCGCAGCAAGACGTATGACCCCGATGGATCCAATAATGTTGTCCTGACGGACGTGCTGCGGATGCAGCCAGCCGGCAGCAGCATCGGCCGACAGTTGACGATCCGCGACGGCAAGCTTTACGACCTCGAAGACGACACCGACGAATTCACAGCATCAGTCGAGCTTCAGGTGGCGCTGCTGCTCAGCTTTGACGTGCTGCCCGAGACTCTGGCCGACCACATCGCCTATCAGGCCGCCCTGAAGTACGAACGTCGCAGAAAGCTCGGGACCAAGGATGACGCGGTGCTGCGCGAAGAAGCAGCCGACGCCGCAGTTAAGGCCAAACAGGAAGACTCCGACCTGCGCCACACGAATCTTCTTGAGGCATCGGCCGTTATCGACCTGAAGGGGGACCGGCGCAAGCCCTACTAGCCCATGCCAGAGAAGACACGTCTGAAGCTCCCGCCCCTGTGGGGGGGAGTGAGCCGCCAACCCGCAGAAGGGCGGCACCTGAACCAGGTCGAAGAGGCATCGAACGTTGTCCTGCGGGTTCTCGACGGATTCCAGAAGCGGGCAGGCAGCTGGTTCGGCTGGGCGATCACTGGGCTTGCCGCATCGGCGCCATACCGCATTCACAAGATCGTGCGTGACGGCGAGACCGGGGAGCGCTACCTGGTCATCTATGGAGACTCAACCTACCGCGTCTTCGACCTCGATGGCAACGAGGCCACCGTCAACTTCTCAACTGAGGCGCAGACGTACCTTGACGCCAACGACGCCAGCCCAGTAGACATGCGGCTGGTCACAATTGCCGACTACACGCTGCTTGCGAACACGACAGTCACGCTCGCCACGCAAGTCAGCGCCGGTTACGACCTGGCGGGATCCACTCGCAGTTACGACACGCTCCTGAGCCTGTCACCTGATGCATCACCGAGCTATTACTACGCCCGCAACGACACGAGCATTGCGCCAGCCGGAAATTGGAAGTATGAGCTTCCAGCGGCAGCCGGCACATTCCCGTATCACACCGAGGGGCTGACCAGCGGATGGTGGAACGTCACAACGGCAACCTGGCTGCAGGACGCCGTCAATCCATGCGCTCTCATGGTGGGCTACACGTCGGCCCACGACGAGCAGACGGCTGTCGCCTACACCGCCGCCACACAGAAGCTGTCTGGAGCCGGCAAGTTCACCAACATCGTCGGCGGGCTGTCGGCAGGCGACAAGATCGTCATCGGCACGCTACCCTACAGCGGCGAATACGAAATCGACACTGCCGCTGCAAACAACACCGACAACCTGTACCTCATCGATCCCGTCATCAACCAGAACACTGGGGCGCATGCCAATATCGGAGCGTCCCTGAAGACATGGGGTGTGGGGCGAGCCTACGCGGCCAGCTTCAACTTCCAGCAGTCGAATCCGACCGACACGGATGATCTTGCCCAGGAGATGCAGCGGGCCCTCCAGGCGGCTGGCGCTAGGAACGCCGTCGTCTACGCAGAAGCGACCGCCTTCACCTGGGGCGGCATCCATCGGGGAGCCGGCACCGGATGCACCGGAGCTCTCCCGTACAGGGGGCCCGACTACGCCGAATACGACCTTGGCACGAGCATCTTTACCAGCACGAAGACCAACCAGGAAGGCAGTGGAACATTCGCCGATGAAGACGATGTAGTCGACCCGTTCGATCGCTGGCAACGGGTGGCGGCGCCCAACCAGTCTGGCGCCCAGCCGGACCCGACAACGCTGCCCATCCAGATCGTCCGTGCGTCGCTCAGCCCTCTGGAATTCGACGCCGACCTGATCGACTGGAAGCCTCGCTACAGCGGAGACAACGACACCAACCCCGCGCCGAGCCTCTTCACGGAAGGGCGAGCCCTGGCTGACATCAGCAGCCACCGCAACCGCCTGGTGCTTGCCGGCGATGACAACATTGTCTTCAGCCAGGCCAACGACTACTTCAACCTCTACCTTGACAATGCGACCAACATCGTCGACTCCGATCCCATCGACGCGCCGCTGTCCAGCGAGCAGGTCGCGCTCGTTGACTACGTCGTCAGCTTCCGCAAGTCACTGGCGATCTTCACCAAATCCGGCCAGCAGTTCGAGCTCAACGCACCGGAAGTGCTCACCCCGTCGACAGCTGCGATTACCCCGTCAACGTCCTACGACTCCTTGCCGCTACGACCCAGGCCGGCCGGGAACCGTCTCTACTTCCCAGCCAGCCTTCTCGATGGGGTTCACCTGTTCGAGTACTACTACTCCGACTCTGAGACATCGAACACCGCCGCGGACGTATCAGCCCACACGCCGGGGTACTTGCCAGCAGATGTGCAGTCGATCGACGTGAGCCCCAACAACGAAACAGTTGTTGTTGTGCCCACGGGTGGATCGAGCCTCTACGTCTACCGGTACTTCTGGTCCGGCCCCCGCAAGGACCAGTCAGCGTGGTTCAGTTACGACATGGACGATGGATATCGCGTGGTGGACGCGGTGATCATCGACAACGAGATCTACATGCTCGTCGAGTACAACGGCAGTTATGCCGTCGAGAGGCTACCCGTGAGCGTCGACATGCCGACGGCCAACTGGCCGTACCGTGTGTGTCTCGATCGTAAGCACATCATTACCGGCTCGTATTCGGCCGGAAACGACGAGACGACCTGGACCCTGCCCTCCGCCGACCCCGGAGTCGACGCGATTGTGCTTGGCCCGGACTTTGGCGCCAGTGCGGGACAGATCCTTACGCCAGACGACGTGAGCGGAACAGACGTCACCATCAGCGGCGACTACTCGGCGGGCGACGTATGCATCGGGCGAAACTTTCTGGGCCAGGTCACGCTCTCCGAGCAATCACACCGCGATCGTAATGGCGAAGCAGACCTGGACGGAATGCTGCTGCTGCGCAAGATGATCGTGCGTCACACTGACGCAGGCGACTATCAAGTGCGGGTGTCCAGCGAGAACCGAGACGACCTCGTGTCAGTCTTCTCCGCCCCGGATGGAACACTCGAATCGCGCGGCAAGCTCGAATTGCGCCCAAGCCTCGAAGCAGACCAGGCCACCATCACGATTGAGATGCCAACCGCCCGGCCGGCGACCATCGGGCGCATCCAGTTCATTGGCGACTATGTACCGGAGGAAAGCTGATGGCCTTCGACAACAACGCCGCCATCCAGGAATCGATGCACCGATCTGCCCGCGCAGCACGTGAGCAGCAGAAGCAGATCGTTGACCAGGCGGCGGTTGAACGCCAGAAGCGAGTCAACGAGGCCCAGATGATCAGCGGCCGACTGCGCGTCGCCGCGGCTGAAGCTGGCGTCGGACTGGGCGGCAGCTACGCAGCCCTGCAGAGACAGTCTGATTACGACGCCGCCATCAACGTGGACATCATCAAGCGCAACGCCCTGGCGGAAACGCGACGAGTGCGGAGCGGCTACGAAGAGAACATCGCCCAGCTGGAAAGCCAGATACAGAACCCGATTCTCAATGGCTTCATGGCCGGCATGCAGATCGCCAGCACTGCGCTGAGTATCACTGACAGCGTGGGGAGCATTGCCAAGGGCTTCGCCAAACCTCAGATGACCCTGACCACCACCAAAGCAGGACCGTAACGCATGAGTGCATTCGAAGGTGGGTCGCCGCTCGAAACCAGGCGGCGAAGCTACGCTCCTAGCGCCCCACGGCAGGGCGTCGTCGAACAGCTGGCAGCGCCTGGTCTGGCCATCCCAAGCCCGAACGCTGCACGGTCCGATGCCGGGAACCGTCTGATGGCGGCGCTGGGGATGACAGCCCAGCTTGTCGGACAGATCGGACGCATGGTTGAAGTGCGAAGCCAGACCGAGGAGCGCCTGCAGAAGGAGCTTGCCTACAAGCACGCCGCGACGCGGCAGGTGGAACTTCTCGATCAGATCGAGCAGCGAAAGATCACTCTGCCAGAGGGAGTCCAGGCTGTTGATTTTGTGGACGACCTGCTGAGTCAGGAAGTCGAAGGATTCAGCCAGTCCTATGCCTCCGCATATCACGCCGCCCTGCGCCCCAGGCTCGTCGATGGCTTGATCGGTGAACAGCGCAAGATGCAGTCCGAGGCGCTTGACGAGAATCTGCGCCTGGCGGGCGATGGTGCAGCAGCACGCCCGATGACCGAAATCGATGAGTCCTTCACCGTCATGCGAGAACTGAAGCCCGCCATCACGGCCGCTGAGATCGCCAAGTACAGCGCCAGTGCTGCAGAGTCCGCAGCACGACTGGGCCAGGCCGATCGTCTTGAAGCCATCCTGAAACACTGGGAAGGCCACGACCCCAATGCCCAGACCCAGCTGCGGGAGATCGCAAAACAGACGGTCTTCGAGCAATACCGCCAGAACATCAACAGCCGCGAGCTGGCTGGAGCAGATCCTCTGACGCTGATCGAAGAGGTGCGCAAGCAAGGCCTGGCCGGGAAGATCAACCCGGACGACGCGATCAGCCTGATCCAGTCGGTGAACTCACGTGTTGAGTACCGCAAGCAGCAGAGCGAGTCAATGGCCCAGGTGCTATCCAACTACCGCGGCGATCACGTTGCTCTGGGAGCGGCACACGACACGGCGCACATGGAAGTCCTTGGGAAGCTCGGCCTGTGGGATACCCAGAAGCGGCAACCGACGGACCCGATCCGCCTTGCCGCCAACCTTCGGGAACGCGACCACGTCCCCGGGCCGGTTATTGACTGGATCCGAGACGCCGCGACGGCAGAAGACCCAGGGCTAAACGCACAAGCAGCCCATGCTTACTGGCTGCTGCAGGCGATCCCGACGTCAGCGATGCAGAAGGCGGCGGACGGACTTCCGGATCACGTCAAGGCCAAGCTCGACATGATCGCAGCCGACCTGAACCTCAACAGCCCGCAGGACGTCAACCAGGACGGAACGCCAAACCCCAAGTTCCAGCAGCGCCTCAAGGAAGCCGTGGCCCGCTACAGCGGATGGACCAAGCAACTCTACGAGAACGCCCGTGAAACAGCGGGGCAGCTTGTGACAGAGCGTCAGGGTGTCGCTGACCAGATCGGAACAGAGGGAGTGCTGCGGACCGGTATCGAAGCATGGCAGCGTGAGGACGTATGGTGGGGCCCAATCCCTAACCGGGACGTCCACATCGATCCCCAGCGATTCCCGCCGGGCTTCTCGCGTGACCTGGCCCAAAGATTCGAGCACCAATACACGATGCTCAAAGACCTTGGCGTTGGAGGACCGGAACAGTGGAAGACGCAAGCTGCAAAAGCTGCGATCGACCAGCTTCGCGCCGACTACCTCTACGCGACCATTCAGAATCAACTGTTTGTCCTGCGCCGCAGAGAGACGCCCAAGGACGTGCACTGGAAGCCGGAGACCGAAAAGAGCCTGCGGGAGTTCATGCAGACCCTTGTTGATGACGGGCGGATCGATCATGGCTGGTGGGCCGGGGTAAAACGAACAGCCGCTGAAGACAATGGATTCTCCCAGGTATTCACGGTGCCCTGGGCAGCCACCACCGGCGCCGCCGTGTCGCGCCTCGAGAATCTCATCCGCCGTGAACCGATGGCCCTGCACTTCATGGATGACCTTGAGCCCTTCACCGTGCCTGGTGAGAGCGGCATCCGCTTCGCTATTGATGGTGAGGTTCTGGTCGACCAGAAGTCAGGAGCTCCGATCGTCTTCAACCCAGCCATCGGTCCAACGCCTCCGACGCAAGATCCGAGACAGGCTCCCAAGCTGCTCGCACAAAAGGCGGAGATGGAGCAGCTTGGCCAGCAAGACAAGATCATGCGCCGCATCGACGCTGCCGCTCGCAACCGTGCAGCCGGCAAGCCGTATGACCTGATCATTGACTTCGTCGAGGCCAACCCAGACTACGCCCTCACCGAGGCAAACTGGCGATGGTTCAAGACCCGAGAGCAACCGATGCGCGTGGGCATGTCCAGTTTCCCCAACCCGTTCATCAAGGGCGTGAAAGAGCCTCCGCCATTCGATGGAGTTCCCAGTGAAGACGAGATGGCCCAATACCTTGGACTCGATCCGCGCAAGCGCGAGAACGAGAAGATCAGCCGACTGCTCGGCGCATCAACAGGACCGTGACGATGCCCATCTATGAACGCGAAGGGGTCGTGACCAACGATCCGGCCTACGTTGCGACACCGACATCGGCCGCGGATCGGATGGCACGACACCTAAGCGAGCGTCGAGACTTCCATCACCGAGAGGACCAGGCGCCAGGCACCCTGGACACCTGGGCGGCAACAGCTCGGAACACGAACATCATCGGCCGAGCCGTCACCCACATGGGCAGCCGCATCGGTTCCGGCCTGACGCCGTTCAACATCGGTGATCCCGCTCAGACCGGACGCCTCGAGGGTTTCAGCCCCTTCAGATACCTCTCGGACCCGAAGTTCTGGCAGAGCCATCCCTACGCCGTCGGAGCCTACGACTGGCTCGTCGACGCCCGCAGCGAGGATGAGTTTGAGCTGACTCTTCATGAAGCGAGGCAGCAGCACGAAGACTTCCAGACGATGGCGGAAGCAGGCAGCGCCAAGACACTCACCCTGAGCCTGCTGGCCAACATCGCCGACCCGATCAACCTTATCCCAGCCAGCGCCTTCTACAAGACGGCGCGAGGCATCGGCCTGGTGAAAGCCCTCAAGAATGCCGGCGCTGTCGGGATCACGGCGGGAATCACCAACACGATCCAGGAAGAGATTCTGCGGTCCATGAGTCCTGGAGAGGAGCGCGACAGACTGACAGCCGACCTGCAGGCGTTCGGTTACGGATTCGCGTTCGGATCAGGGATTGGCTTCCTATCGGCTCCGAACTTCAAAACGTCGAGCCGAGGCTGGCGTCGATGGGCGTCCCACGAAAACCTCGAGAGTACCCGTTCCAAAATCCACGCAGCCTGGGAAACAGAGACCCCTCCAAAGATCAAGCTCAGCAGTCTCGTCGATGAGTTGGAAGCCAATCGCGCAGACCTGCAGCAGATCCTCGACGACGGGCTGCCGAACGATGCGACCCCGCAACAGCCCCACCAGGTCGTTCTTCTCCATCGGGCCGAGGATGCTGGACAGAATGTCGCTGCCGACCGGAACGCCAGGCTGTGGCGCCAGGTACAGGCCAAGTACGGAGACCGCGTTCAGGCTCTCGAACATCCACTCCAAGGCGACTACGACGCCCTGAGTCCCCTGCACCGAAGCCTGGCCGATACAGAACAGGCCATCCGAAACCTGGTCAAGTCCGACGCCAAGGCTGCCGGCGCCGCCGAGCTGGCGGACAACATTACCGACTACATCGCACAGCGAGGAACAACCGCCTTCGGGAAGGCGATGAGCTTCTTCACGCCGACGGGAGTAGTCGATCGCAGTGTGCTTGACCTGGCCCATGCCGCGTACCGATCGCTGTTCCACCAGGGGACGGTGAGCAAAGCCGCGGCCATGGACCCGAGCTACCGCGGCGTAGTCCCCGCCGAGGTACTGAAGGACAGCTACCAGGTGCTGCTCTACGACGCCATGGCACAGGCTCGGGACGCCTATGCTCCGGACCGACTGCACGGGGCATTGCTTGACCGCACAGACGCCGATCGCATCACACTCAGCACCGGCAAGAAAATCGCCGCCCTCGCAACCCGCGAGCCCATCAGAGGCGCCTACGCCGATGGGACGCCGTTCGAGATCAAGCCCTACAACGACTACGGCACCTTCATCCGCACGGCCATGCGACTTGCGCGTGAGCGGAAGGCGATCGACGATGGCTGGGCGATGCTGCGGGACAATCGCCAGCAGGTACCGCCACAACTCCAGACGGCAAGCAACGCCATCCGCAGCTTCTATGACCAGATGCTCGACCTGGCCGACCAGGCAAGCCTTCTTCCTGGCAAGCGCACACTGGAAGCTCGTCACGCCGAATACGACGATGCATTCGACGAGCTGCAGTCTGCCTACGCGGAGATGGATGCTGTCGAGGCCCAGTACCCGCTGGCGTTCAATGAGCCGGCGGAGACCATTGCCCAGCGTGTTGTTGATGAGGCAGACGACTGGCACGCACCAATCACCGATCAGGAAATGTGGGATCGGATGATCGGCCCGGCCCGAACGATCGAGACCCCGATCGGCCCGGTCAAGATCGGCGCCAACCAGTTCGCCAAGATGCAGGCAAAGGATCGCGCGGACTTCTCCGGCCTGGTCCTCCCAACCCTCACCAAGCCATCCCTGATCATGCGAGAAGCAGACGGTGCCGTGAAATTCGTCCGAGCCTTCCGCCGTGGGAAGGAGACCATCTTCCTGTCGATCAGCAGGGACATTGAAGACGCCGGCCAGGTTGTCATCAGCAACTACCCGATCCGGCGAGCGCAGCTAGAGAAGGCCATCGAGTCGGGCAAGCCGCTGTATTCGACGGCTCTGGACGCTTCCGCCGAAGCGTCGCCGCAGCAGGCTGCCCAAGCCGGCGGGCGTCTCGATGGCGAATCCATTATCGACCAACAGGGACGCCAGGTCCAGACCCTCTACACATCGGTGCCGAAAGAACTCATCGGTGTCGAACTGTTCGACTGGGGCTCCAAAGGCCTGCGGTTGGGCACCAAACAGACCGTTCGTGGCGCAACCGGCCGCCCCCGCAAGACATGGGACTCAGCCTGGAACCACGACCTGAAGTCAATCGCTGTCGGCAAAGACCCGGAACTGATGCGGGCCCTGCGGCAGGTCACCGACGAGATCTGGATCGTCCGCCGCAAACGCGGCCAGTACTGGATCCGGGATCGGTACATGGTCCCGAAGGCGGCCATCGCCGAAGCTGAGAAGCTGATCGGACAGCGCAAGGCCAGGCGGGCAACCGAGAGGGTCCAAGCTGCTGAAGTGCAACTCGCCAAGACCAAGGAGCGGTTCGATCAGGCTGTCGACTTCAACATCAACGCCCGCCAATACCTGACCCGACGCTTTCTCACTGAGGAAATCCGCACGGACCCTGAAAGCTTCAAGGCATGGCTGAAGCGCTCGTGGCGCGAAGGACGCCGCATTCTCGAAGACCCGGAGACGCGGGCCCGGCGCCTGGCTGACGAGCATGAACTTCCCATCCTCGACGAGATGCGCGACAGCCTGCGGATCAGTGAAGCCATTCGTACAGAAGGCGAGCTGCGCACCGCCGACCCCAGCCTGTGGACCCGCTACAAGGCCATGGTCGACGAGATGTTCGAGCGTGAGTCCCAGTCGGTGGTCGACAAGCTGACCAACCCACAACACAGCCACGGCGTTGTCCACACTGACGCCTCGCCGCGCCCCCTGATGAAACGCACGCTGATCATCGACGAGGGGGATCCAGCGGCCGCGAGGTTCCTCGACAACGACGCGGAACGCGTCCTCGGCTCGTACTACCACGCCGTCGGCGGACAGATTGCCACCCGTAAATCCGTCCAGGCCGCGGCGAAGTCCGGATGGTTCGGTGCAAGAGGGAGCGAGATTGAAACCTCCGGTGAGCTGATCACGCACGTCCGCGATGAATTCAATGAGCTCCACAAGGCCCTGGCTGAAGTGGACAAGCAGGCCGGCACAAGCCACGCCGTGGCCGTGCGCCGAGACATGGACCGAACGCTGCGGCGCCTCGAACGGCGAGCGTCACAACTGCACGGCCAGGGCCTGATGGATCCGACTCACGGCGCCAACGCCATGCTCGCGTGGGGCGGCAACACGCTGATGAACATCAACTACCTGGCACTGCTCGGATCGCAGGTGCTCGCTGCTGTGAACGACGTTGCCGCCGTCACCCTCTTCAGCGAAATCACCAGCGTTCCACGCAACATCCGCTACCTCGTCCGAGCCATGGCGCCGCTCAAGAACGCACCCAAGCGTGAACTTCGCCTGCTGCGGATGGGGTTCGAGTCAGAACACGCACGAGTCCGCTCGATCGGCGACCTCGACCACGACAACCTCGGCTTCGGAGCAGGCTACGGCCGCGTGCGCCGCGTCACCGGCGCCATCGACGCCGGCTTGGATCGAATGAACCGAGCCTTCAACGAGCTGACACTGATCAACTCGTGGAACCGCTACGTCAAGCGAGGCGCTGCCTACATCGCCATGGACCGCCTGGTGCGGCACTCACAGCGCTTCATCCAGGCACACGAGCTCAAGGCCAGCGGCACACCATGGGAGAAGGCCCTGCGCGACGTCGGACTGTCCCGCTGGGACGCTGCACGTCTTCAGGAGGGAGGCATCGGACTCGCCGAGGCCAGACGCCTGCAAGACATGCTTTTTGAGTTCGGAACGGACGAGAACGGGAAGCCCATCCACGACATCGTCAAGTCCCCACAGGACATGGCCACCTACAGCGACATCATCCTGCCCAACGCCGGCGCCTGGCTCGAGAAATACGGCGACGATTCCCGCCATCTCTACGACATCTACACCGGCATGATCAACAGCCAGGTCGAGCGGGCCATGGTGCTCACGCCAAGCCTTGGTGACAAGCCGCTCATTAATGACCACTGGTGGGGCCGAGCACTCAACCAGTTCCAGACCTTCGGATTCGCATGGGCCAACCAGGTCGCCAGGCCCCTGGCCCAGCGGCCACTGGGGAAGCAGCTTGCCACCATTTCCGCCTACCTGGGCACAGGGGCGATCGTCGACGCCATCCGTAACCACCTGTCCGGCCGGCGCGACTTCGACGAAACCATGAGCCTATGGGCGACCGACCCACTCGCCATGACCTACGCCGTGGTCAACGTCTCAGGGCTCAACGGATGGACGAACAGACCGATGGCATTCCTGGACAAGGCCAACATCGGAATCGGATCGGCCCTTGGCAACACCCAGGTCAGCCGAGCCGCTTTCCAGAGCCGAAGCTTCTGGGGGAGTCTCAGTCCCGTCGCCGACATGATCGACCGCCTGGCCTACGCGACCATGGACCCGATCGCCCGGCGCGAATTCAACATGAGGCACCTGCACAACTGGCGCAAGACCTGGCCCTTCCAGAACTGGATCGGCGTGAAGATCGCCACCCGGTTCCTGGGCTTCGACCCCTTCATCACCAACGCCTATAACCTCGACCGGACTATGGACCAGGAGCCGCGACCGTAGACGCCAAGACCGGCGGCCACGACCAGCAAGGTGGCGGGCTCGGGCACGCCGACGGCGCTTTGCACCATCGTCTCGATGAAGGGGTTGATGTCCTGGGTGTTGATCGTCCCATCGCGGACCAGGTCGCCGTAGAGCGGCGCCGGCGTCGTGCCGCCCAGCGCGGCGATGAATGGGTTGATGTCCTGCGTATTCACCAGCCCGTCGCCGTTGAAATCCCCGCCCACACCGGCGGTCAGCGACGCCCCGTCGCTCTGGAAGGCGTCGAACATGAGCCGGCCCATGTAGTCCCCGCCCGCCTGGGTGAAATGCACCCCGTCGAGCAGCATGCCGTGGGTCTCGAAGAAGGCATGGTCGCCGGCCGCATG
>JAANMX010000765.1_pt1 | contig 40251 bp, 46 predicted proteins | sample 7279681 | NCBI WGS metagenome assembly JAANMX01 (sample SAMN14094542, study PRJNA606508) | bioreactor metagenome | isolation source: A lab-scale SPAN reactor treating ammonium-rich wastewater day 351 | place: Ireland: Galway | collected 2018-01-01
GCTCGACGCGAGCTTGCCGGTCACGACGCGATTGGCGACCAGCGCGGGATCGGCCGTGCGTCCGGCGATCACCGGATTCTTGCCGCCGAGTTCGAGCGTGACGGGCACCAGATTGTCGGCCACCGCGCGCCCATGGCGGTGCGCCAGGACGGCAGCGCCGCGGCGCTGGCGGTCTCGCCCGATGCGCTGGCGGGGTTCCCGGACTTCGAATCGGTGATCGAGTTGATCCGGCGCATGCGCGACATGAAGCTGCTGCTCGATGTCGAGGATCACCTGCGTCTCGTGCGCTATTCCCCCGGCCGGATCGAGTTCCAGCCAACCGAGCAGGCGCCGCGCGACCTGGCGCAGCGGCTGGCGGAACGGCTGCGCGGCTGGACCGGCGGCCAACGCTGGGCGGTGACCGTGACCTCGGACCCCGGCCGGCCCTCGATCAGCGAACAGCGCGCCGAACGCGAGGCCGAGGCCCGCGCCCGCGCCATGCAGAACCCGACCGTGCAGGCGATCTTCGCCGCCTTCCCCGGCGCCAGGATCACCCGGATCCGGCCGATCCCGGTGCCGGTCGCGGTTGAAAAACCGGCGGGCGAGGATACATCCCCGCATGAGCTGACCGAAGGCCCGGTGGCCGAGGTCGAGGAATGGGATCCCTTCGAGGACGAGGATTAGGCGATGTTCAAGGGCCTTGGCGACATGGGCGACCTGTCGAAGATGATGGAAGCCGCCCAGCAGATGCAGACCAAGATGGCCGAGATGCAGGAAGGGCTGAACCGCCTGACCGTCACCGGCGAATCGGGCGGCGGGCTGGTCAAGGCCACCGCGACGGCCAAGGGCGAGTTGACGGCGCTCGACATCGACCCCTCGATCTTCCGGGCCGAGGACAAGGAAGTGGTCGAGGACCTGATCCTGGCCGCGGTCAGGGATGCGCAGCGCCGGGCGCAGGACAAGGCGGCCGAGGAGATGGCTCGCCTGACCCGCGAACTCGGCCTGCCCGCCGACATGAAGATGCCGTTCTAGGCGATGCCGCCCACCTCCGGCGACGAGATCGAGACGCTGATCGCCACCATGGCGCGGCTGCCGGGGCTTGGGCCGCGCTCGGCCCGGCGCATCGTGCTGCACCTGATCCGCCGCCGCACCGGGCAGATGGCCCAGCTTGCGGCGCTGATGGCCAGCGTGGCGGAGCATGCCCGCGAATGCCTGGTCTGCGGCAATATCACCCAGTCCGACATCTGCCCGATCTGCGAGGATCCCGGCCGCGCCACCGGCGAGATCTGCGTGGTGACCGACGTGGCCGACCTCTGGGCGCTGGAACGCGGCCGCGCCTTTCACGGCCGCTACCACGTACTGGGCGGCAGCCTCTCGGCGCTGGACGAGATCGGCCCCGAAGACCTGCGCATCCCCCAGCTCATCGCCCGCATCGCCGAGGAAAAGGTCACCGAGGTCATCCTCGCCCTCTCGGCCACGGTCGAGGGCCAGACCACAGCGCATTACATCGCCGAGGCGCTGGCACCCACCGGTGTCGCCGTCACCGGCCTGGCGCAGGGCGTGCCGATCGGCGGGGAACTGGACTATCTCGACGACGGCACCATCACCGCCGCGCTCCGCGCCCGCCGCCAGTTCTAGCGACGACCGCCCTGCCGGGGCTCTGCCCCGGACCCCGAGGGTATTTTCACAACAGAGAAAGACGCAGGACACGGATCGGCGGTTTGCATGACAAAAGGGGCTCCGAAACCGGCGCCCCTTGGCTTTCACCGTTCTGCAAATACTCCGGGGGTCCGGGGGCGGCGCCCCCGGCCGCGCCGTCAGGCGTCCAGCTTTTCCACCGCCTTGGCCGGCTTGGCGATCTCGATGCGGCGCGGCTTCAGCGCCTCGGGGATCTCGCGCACCAGGTCGATGTTCAGCATGCCATCCTCGTGGCTGGCGCCCTGCACCCGGACATGATCGGCCAGGGTGAAGCGGCGTTCGAAGGCGCGGGTGGCGATGCCGCGATGCAGGTAGCTGCGGCCCTCGTCCTCGGCGGCCTTGCGGCCCGAGACGATGACGGCGCCGTCCTTGACCTCGACGCTCAGCTCGTCGGCGGAAAAGCCGGCGACGGCGATCGAGATGCGATAGGCATTCTCGCCGGTCTTCTCGATGTTATAGGGCGGGTAGCTGGCGATGTCGGCCGACAGGGCACGGTCCATGACATCGGCCATGCGGTCGAAGCCGACCGAGGCACGATAAAGCGGAGTCAGGTCGAAATTGCGCATGTTTCGCATCCTTCTTCAAGCGATACAAAGGCTTGCCCCCCGGTGCGGGCGGGCAGGTCCGTCGGCGCCCCAGGGGCCCTCCGACAGGGTTGAAGTAGGAATGCGCCCGGCGGCTTTCAAGCCCCGGCCCGCGGGCCGGACAGGCAAGGAAAAAGGGCGCGCGGACCCGCCGCACGCCCCATCCAGCCCCAGGCCGGCAGCCGGGCGGCCCGTCAGGCGCGGGCGGCGGCCAGCATGCGGGCGATCTCGTCCTTCAGCCCGGCGCGCTGCTTGCGCAGCTGGGTCTCGGCCTCTTCCGACATCGGCGTATGGCGGCTTTCGGCCGCGGCGACCTGGTCGTTCACCTCGTCATATTCCTCAAGCAGGCGCGCGAAATGCGCGTCCGAGAGCTTCAGCTCGTGAATGCGCTCCGCATCGTTGGGAAATTCCTCGTGGATGGCGTGGGGTGCTGCCATTTTCATCTGCTCCGGTACAAAGATAACCAGGTTGCTGGATAGACGCCGCGACGCAGGCTGGCAACAGCAAGACCACGAGGATAGAACCGCGCCATGGACCCGAACACCGCCCTGCCCGGCCTGCCCGCCTTTGGCCCGCTGTCGCCGGCCGACCTTGCCGCCCTGCTCTGGCTGTTCCTGGCCTGGCTGGGCATCGGCTGGATCACCGAGAACCCGCCCAGGGCCCATCCCTCGGTCACGGTGCTGATGAAGGCCTATCGCCGCGAATGGATGCGACAATTCATCACACGCGACCCGCGCATCTTCGACAGCGCCATCCTGACCACCCTGCGCGAGGGCACGGCCTTCTTCGCCTCGGCCTGCCTGATCGCGGTCGGGGGCGGGCTGGCGCTGATCGGCAATACCGACCAGCTGGCCGGCGTGGCGCGCCAGTTCGACCTGGGCCACGTGCCGACGCTGAAATGGGAAATCAAGATCGTCGTGGTGCTGTTCTTCGTGGCCAACGCGCTTCTGCGCTTCGTCTGGTCGCACCGGCTGTTCGGCTATTGCGCGATCATCATGGCCTCGGTCCCGAACGAGCCCGACGACCCCCGCGCCGTGCCGCTGGCCATGCAGGCGGCCGACATCAACATCACCGCGGCGAAAAGCTTCAACTCGGGGCTGCGCTGCGTCTATTTCGCGCTGGGGGCGCTTGGCTGGCTGGCGGGGCCCTGGGGGCTGTTCCTGGCCACCAGCTACGTGCTTTTCATCTCGTGGCGGCGCGAATTCGCCTCACACTCGCGCCGGGCGATCATGAAGCCGGTTCCCGGCGAGACGGGCCTGCTGCCAGGCAAGCCCGAGGGCGAGCATCCCCGCCCCTGACAGCGCCACCGCCACCAGCCCCGAGGAACGCCAGCCCCAGCCCGCCGCCAGCGCCAACCCGGCGAGCCAGGGCCCCAGCGCATTGGCGGCGTTGAAGGCAGCGTGGTTCATCGCCGCGGCCATGCTCTGCGCCTCGCCCGCGACCTCCATCAGCCGGGTCTGCAAGGGCACCACCATGCCCGAGCCCAGGCCCAGCAGGAAGGACGAGGCCAGCATCATCCCCCAGTCGCCCACAGCCCAGGCGGCGAAAGCCTGGGTCGCGGCCATGAACAGCATCAGCCGCAGCGCCGCGCCCCAGGTGCCATGGCGCATGGTCAGCCGGGCGGCCAGGATGCTGCCCAGCGTGCCGCCGATGCCGAAGGCCGACAGCGTCGCCGGGATCGCCCAGCCCGGCGGCTGCGTCGTCGCCAGCATCGCGGCCGAGAGATAGGAATAGACCGCGAAGAGCCCGCCGAAGCCGATGGCGCCGACCAGCAGGATCAGCATGACCGCCGGATTGCGCAGCGCCTTCAGCTCGGCCAGCGGCCGCGCATCCCTGGGCGCGCCGACCCGCGGCGCCAGCCGCAGGATCAGCCAGCCTGCCAGCAGCGCCAGCACGCCGGGCAGCGCAAAGCCCCAGCGCCAGCCGAGCCCCTGCCCCAGCACCCCGGCCAGCGGCACCCCGGCGATATTGGCGACGGTCAGGCCCAGAAGCACCTGCGTCACCCCCTTGGCGCGCTGGTCCCGCGGCAGGGCATCGGCGGCAAACAGCATGGCCACGCCCAGGAAGCCGCCATGCGGCAGGCCGGCCAGGAAGCGCGTGCCGACCAGCGTGCCATAGCCCGGCAGCACGGCCGCCAGCAGGTTCATCACCCCGTAAACCGCGATCAGCCCCGCCAGATAGCGCCGCCGCGGCAGCCGCGCGCCCAGGATCGAGGTGATCGGCGCCCCCACCACCACGCCCAGCGCATAGGCCGACACGACATGGCCGGCCTGCGGCTCGCTGATGCCCAGGTCGCTCGCATACCAGGGCAAGAGCCCCATGGCGGCGAATTCCGAGGTGCCGATGGCGAAGGCGCCAAGGCCCAGGGCAAGGATGGCAAGCTTGAGATTGGGCTGCGGCGGCATGGCGGCACCTTCAGGGCTGGCGGATGTGGGAAAATCAGGCCCGCTAGCGTTAACAGATGCGACCATATGCCGCCAAGCCGCCCGCCGCGAAGCCCTGACATGCAATAGGCGCAAGGCTGCGACGGCATGCCACCGGTTGTCTTCTTCGTTCCCCAAATACTCAAATCCCGCAGCGCGGGCAGGCGCAGCGTCGATGCGGCGACTGAACCTGCAATCCCGGCGCTTCAGAAAACCTTCCGATGAGTATTTTCAGAACGAAGAAGCTGTCGGGCCAGCGCCTCAGCCCGGCTGCCAGCGCGGCTTGCGCTTGTCGAAGAAGGCGGCGATGCCTTCCTGGGCCTCGTCGCCTTCCCAGACATCGACCAGGGCCTGGATGCTGGCCTCGATCTCGGCCTCGCCGATGGGCGGGCCGAGGCGGCGGGCCAGGCGCTTGGCCGCCGCCACCGCGCCGGGGGCGCAGGAGAGATAGGGCGCGATCTCGGCCTCGACAGCCGCGTCCAGCACCGCGGCATCGGCAAGGCTCGCCAGCAGGTTCAGCCGCATCGCCTCGCCCGCGTCGAAGAGGCGCGCGGACATGAAGACGCGGCGCGCCCTGTCCTCGCCCATGCGGGCCAGGACATAGGGGCCGATGGTGGCGGGGATCAGGCCGAGCCGGGTCTCGGTCAGGCCGAAGCGCGCCTCGGGCACGGCCATGGCGACATCGCAGACCGAGATCAGGCCGATCCCGCCGCCGAAGGCATTGCCCTGGACCCGGCCGATCAGCGGCTTGGGCAGGGTATTCAGCGCATTCAGCATCATCGCCAGTTCGCGCGCGCCGGCCCTCCGGGTCTGGGCATCGGCGCGCATCTGCTCCTGCATCCAGCCCAGGTCGCCGCCGGCGCAGAAGCTGCGCCCCTCGGCCGCCAGCACCACCGCGCGCACGGCCCGGTCGGCGCCAAGCCGCTGCGCGGCTTCGGTCAATTCGCGGATCATCTGCGCCGAAAGCGCATTGTGCTTGTCCGGGCGCGCCAGCCACAGATGCCCAACGCCGCGGGCATCGGTCTCGATGCGGATCGTTTCCATCATGCGCCTCCTCTCATGCCGCGGGCCATGGCGGCGGCCTTTTCGATCACCGCCATGTCGAGCCCGGTGTCGTGGCCGCCCAGGGCCAGGTGCGCGGCGAGTTTCTCGGTCGCGACATTGCCCGCGGCGCCGGGCGCATAGGGACAGCCGCCCAGGCCCCCCACGGCGGCGTCGAAGACCCGCAGCCCGCGCGCGAGGCTCGCGTCGATATTCTCCAGCGCCCGACCGGCGGTGTCGTGGTAATGGCCGGCCAGGTTTTCGGGCGGCAGTTCCTCCAGAACTGCGGCCAACATGGCGTCGATCGCCTCGGGCCGGGCCTGGCCGATGGTGTCGCCCAGGCTCACCTCGTAGCAGCCCATGTCGCGCAGGCTGGCCGCGACGCGGGCAACGCTTGCGGGCGCCACCTTGCCGTCGAAGGGGCAATCCGTCACCACCGAGACATAGCCGCGCAGCGGGATGCCGTCGGCCCGCGCCGCCTCTGCCACCGGCGCGAGCCGCGCGAGGCTTTCGGCGATGGTGGCGTTCAGGTTCGCCCTGGAAAACCCCTCCGAGGCCGAGGCGAAGATCGCCACCTCGTCCGCGCCGGCGGCCCGCGCCGCCTCGTAGCCGCGCAGGTTCGGGGTCAGCACCGCATAGCGGATGCCCGGCCGGCGGGCGATGCCGGCCATGACCTCGGCCGCGTCCGCCATCTGCGGCACCCATTTCGGCGGCACGAAGCTTGTCACCTCGATGCGCCGGAAGCCGGCCTGCGACAGCAGGTCGACCAGGGCGATCTTTTCCGCCGCCGGGATCAGGCGCTTTTCGTTCTGCAACCCGTCGCGCGGGCCGACCTCGAAGATCTCAACCTTGGACATCGGGCACCTCGTAGAAATCGCGGTCATAGATGGCGTCGCCCCCGGCGCGGGCCAGGGCGCGGCGATAGGCCGGCCGCGCCAGCATGCGGTCGCGATAGGCGGCCAGCGCCGGATAGCCGGCGGCGGGCAGGAAGCGGAACAGCGCCTCGATATTGAAACCCAGCATGCAATCGGCGGCCGAGAAGGTGGAAAGCAGCGTCTCGCGCCCCGCCAGATGCGCGTCGAGCGCCTGGGCGGTCACGGCCAGCCGCCGGGTATCGAGCCGCATCAGCGGCACCGAGCGCGCGCTTTCGGGCCGCAGGAAGATGTGGTGGATGTTCAGCGCCTGCAGGATATTGGCCTGGGTTTCGGCGAAATGGACCCATTCCAGGAAATCGGCGCGCTCGGGCTCGCCCGGTCTGGGGGCCAGCCTGCCCTCGCGCTCGGTCAGGTATTGCAGGATGGCGCCGGATTCGAAGATGGCGCGGCCGTCGATTTCCAGCGCCGGGATGCGGCCGGCGGGAGAGAGCGCCCGGAACTCGGCGCTGCGCAGGCTGCCGTCGGTCAAGGACCAGGAGCGCAAGGTGCAATCGAGCCCCAGTTCCTCGATCAGCCAGAGCACGCGCATGGAGCGCGAGCCGGGGACATGGTGCAGGATCATGCGTCCTCTTCCTCCTCCAGCCGGATCAGGGCGGCGCCGGCCTCGACCTGGTCGCCGGCAGCCGCCAGCACCTCGGCCACGCGGCCGTCGCGGGCGGCGGTCAGCGTGTGCTCCATCTTCATCGCCTCGAGGATCGCCAGCGGCTCGCCCGCCGCCACCTGCTGCCCCGGCTCGACGAAGATCGCCTTGACGAGCCCCGGCATGGGCGACAGCGTCATGCCGCCCCCCGCCTCCTCGCCGCCGCGGGCCAGCGGGTCGAGCGGGATGAGCGTCAGCGAGCGGCCGCCGAAGACGCTGGTGCCCGCGGCATGGTTCACGATGCGCGAGCGGCGCGGGCTGCCGTCGACCCACCAGCGCCCGCCCTCATAGCCGATCTCATGCGTGCCGCCGTCCAGCGTGACGCGGGCGGCGCCGGGGCCCAGCACCTCGAGGACGGCCTCGCCGCCGTCCCAGGCGATGGTGCGGCGCAGCGGTTGCCACAGCGTGATGCCGCCGCGCAGCATCGGATCGTCGAGCCCGGCAAGGCCGAGGACTGCCAGCGCCTTGGCCCGCGGGTCGGGCGCGGCGGCCTCGACCAGCGCCTGGAGGTCGCGGGCGATCAGGCCGGTGTCGACCTCGCCCCGGCCAAAGCCTTCGTGGCGGGTCAGCGCGATCAGGAAATCGACATTGGTGACCGAGCCTGCCACCTCGGTATCGACGAGCGCCGATTCCAGCGCCCGCAGGGCGATGGCGCGCGTCGCGCCATGGGTGACGATCTTGGCGATCATCGGGTCGTACCAGGGCGAGATGGCATCGCCGGGCCGCACCCCGGTCTCGATCCGGGCATGGTCGGGAAAGCGCAGATGCGCCAGCCGCCCGGTGGCGGGCAGGAAGCCCGCGGGCACGTCCTCGGCATAGAGCCGGGCCTCGAAGGCATGGCCGGTGATGGCCAGGTCTTCCTGCCGGGCCGGCAGCGGCTCGCCGCTGGCGACGCGGAGCTGCCATTCCACCAGGTCGATGCCGGTGACGAGTTCGGTCACGGGATGTTCGACCTGGAGGCGGGTGTTCATCTCCATGAACCAGAAGCCGTCGGGGCGAAGGCCCCGGCTGGCATCGACGATGAATTCGACGGTGCCGGCACCGGCATAGCCGATGGCCTCGGCGGCGCGGGTGGCGGCCGCGCCCATGGCCGCGCGCATCTGGGGCGTCATGCCGGGGGCCGGGGCCTCCTCGATCACCTTCTGGTGGCGGCGTTGCAGCGAGCAGTCGCGTTCGAAGAGGTGGACGGCGCGCTGGCCGTCGCCGAAGACCTGCACCTCGATATGGCGAGGCCTGGAGATGTATTTCTCGATCAGCACCGCCGGGTTGCCGAAGGCGGTGGCGGCCTCGCCCTGCGCGGATTGCAGCGCGGCGGGGAAGTCCCCGGCGCGTTCGACCAGGCGCATGCCCTTGCCGCCGCCGCCGGCCACCGCCTTGATCAGGACGGGATAGCCGATCCTGTCGGCCTGGGCCTGGAGGTGGTCCGCGTCCTGGTTCTCGCCGTGATAGCCGGGGACGACCGGGACGCCGGCCTCTGCCATCAGCGCCTTGGCGGCGTCCTTGAGGCCCATCTTGCGGATCGCCTGCGCCGAGGGGCCGATGAAGGTCAGCCCCGCCGCCGTCACCGCATCGACGAAATCCGGGTTCTCGCTGAGAAAGCCGTAGCCGGGATGGATGCCTCCGGCGCCGGTGTCGAGCGCGGCGCGGATGATGGCATCGCCGCGCAGGTAGCTGTCCTTGGGCGCCGGGCCGCCGATCGGCAGGGCCTCGTCGGCCAGGGCGACGTGGCGGGCGCCGCGGTCGGCCTCGGAATAGACCGCGACGGTCCGCACGCCGAGCTTGCGGGCGGTGTCGATGACGCGGCAGGCGATCTCGCCGCGGTTGGCGATCAGGATCTTCTGGAACATCCGGCGGCTCCTGTGGCAGCGGTCGGGCCGGGGGTTTCACACCCCCGGACCCCCGTGGGGTATTTGGAAAACGGAGAAATCATCGGCGGGCCTCGTCCACCGCCCGGCGGAGCGTGGCATGGCTGCCGGCGTCGAAGCCGACCAGGATCACTTCGAGGCCGGCGGCATGGTCGAGGATGGCCGCGACCGCGATGCGGGCGGCGCGCTCGGCCGGGAAGCCGTAGATGCCGGTCGAGATCGCCGGGAAGGCGATGCGGGCGATGTCATGGGCCTGGGCAAGAAGCAGGCTGTGGCGATAGGCGCTGGCGAGCAGGTCGTCCTCGCCCGCCGTGCCGCCTTGCCAGACCGGGCCGACAGCATGGATGACGTATCGGGCCGGCAGGCCGTAGCCCCTGGTGATGCGGGCCTCGCCGGTCGGGCAGCCGCCGATGGCGCGGCATTCCGCGAGCAGTTCGGGGCCGGCGGCGCGGTGGATGGCGCCGTCGACGCCGCCGCCGCCCAGCAGCGTGCGATTGGCGGCATTGACGATGGCGTCCATGGCGAGCCGGGTGATGTCGCCTTGCAGGGTGGAAATGCGCATCGGCGTCACATCCTGAAGATGCCGAAGCGCGTCGGCTCGATGGGCGCATTGAGGCTGGCGCGCAGGCTGAGCGCCAGCATGTCGCGGGTCTTTCGGGGGTCGATGACGCCGTCGTCCCAGAGCCGGGCCGAGGCATAGAGCGGGTGCGACTGGCGCTCGAACATCTCGATGGTGGGGCGCTTGAACTCGGCCTCTTCCTCGGCACTCCAGCGGCCGCCCTGGCGCTCGATCCCCTCGCGGCGCACGGTGGCCAGCACGCCCGCCGCCTGTTCGCCGCCCATCACCGAGATGCGGCTGTTGGGCCAGGTCCAAAGGAATCGCGGCGAATAGGCCCGGCCGGCCATGCCGTAATTGCCGGCGCCGAAACTGCCGCCGACCAGCATGGTGATCTTGGGGACATTGGTCGTCGCCACCGCCGTCACCATCTTGGCGCCGTGCCGGGCGATGCCCTCGTTCTCGTATTTGCGCCCGACCATGAAGCCGGTGACGTTCTGCAGGAAGACCAGCGGGATGCCCCGCATCGAGCAAAGCTCGATGAAATGCGCGCCCTTCTGCGCGGCCTCCGAGAAGATCACGCCGTTGTTGGCCACGATGCCGATGGGACAGCCTTCGAGATGGGCGAAGCCCGTCACCAACGTCTCGCCGAAGCGGGCCTTGAACTCGTCGAAACGCGAGCCGTCCACCACGCGCGCGATCACCTCGCGGATGTCGTAGGGGGTCTTGAGATCGGCGGGGACGAGGCCGAGGATTTCCTCGGGGTCATGGGCCGGGGGTTCGGGGGATTGCCATGCGACGCCCTCCGGCCGGCGGCGGTTCAGGTTGGCGACGGCACGGCGGGCGATGGCCAGCGCATGGGCGTCGTCCTCGGCCAGGTAGTCGGCGACGCCGGAAAGGCGGGTGTGGACATCGCCGCCGCCCAGGTCTTCGGCCGAGACCACCTCGCCGGTGGCGGCGCGCACCAGCGGCGGGCCGGCCAGGAAGATCGTGCCCTGGTTGCGGACGATGATGGTCACGTCCGACATGGCCGGGACATAGGCGCCGCCCGCCGTGCAGGAGCCCATGACCACGGCGATCTGCGCGATGCCCTTGGCCGACATGCGCGCCTGGTTGTAGAAGATGCGGCCGAAATGGTCGCGGTCGGGAAAGACCTCGTCCTGGTTGGGCAGGTTCGCCCCGCCGGAATCGACCAGGTAGACGCAGGGCAGATGGCATTCCTCGGCGATCTCCTGCGCGCGCAGGTGCTTTTTCACCGTAATCGGGTAATAGGTGCCGCCCTTGACCGTCGCGTCATTGGCCACGACCATCACCTCTTGCCCATGCACCCGGCCGATGCCGGCGATCACCCCGGCCGAGGGCGCGGCGCCGTCATACATGCCATGCGCCGCCGTCGCGCCGATTTCCAGGAAGGGCGAGCCGGGATCGAGCAGGTTCGCCACCCGCTCGCGCGGGGGCATCTTGCCGCGGGCGACATGGCGCTCCAGCGCCTTCGCGCCGCCGCCCGCCGCCGCGGCCAGCGCCGCCTCGCGCACCGTCTCGAGCATGGCGAGATGCGCCGCGCGATTGGCGCGGAAGGTTTCCGAGGAAGGCAGGACCGAGGTGCCAAGCTTCATCGCATCATCCTTTCGGTCGAAGCGCCGGAGGTCTGCGCCAGTTTGTCGCAGGCCGGCCAAAAGCGGAAATATTGATCCAGATCAACGTCGAAGCCCGAAACAAGGCGCGATGAGCGGGCATGCGACAAGAAAAGAGGATCGCCATGAGACACAAGCTTGCCATCGCCGCGGCACTCGCCGCGCTTGCCTCCCCCGTGCTTGCGCAATCGCAAGGCGACTGGACGCTTGGCTTCGGGATCGCGCATGTGAACCCGAAATCGGACAATGGCGTGCTGGCGGGGCCGACGCCGGTGGATGTCGGCAACAGCACCCGCCCCAGCATCACCTTTGAGTATTTCATTCGCGACAATATCGGCATCGAGGTGCTGGGCGCCCTGCCCCTCAAGCATTCGATCAAGTCGAACGGGACCGAGATCGGCACGGTCAAGCACCTGCCGCCGGTGGTCTCGGTGCAATATCACTTCGACGTGCATCCGCGCTGGAAGCCCTTTGTCGGCCTGGGCGTGAACTTTACCGGCTTCTGGGACGGCGAGGCCAAGGGGCCGCTGGCCGGCCAGGATCTGCGGGTCAAGAACAGCCTGGGCCTGGCCGCGCATCTGGGCGTGGATCACTGGATCAACGACCGCGCCGCGCTGCGCGCCGACCTGCGCTGGATCGACATCGACCCCGATGTCGAGCTGAACGGCACCAAGATCGGCACCGTGGAGGTCGATCCGCTCGTCGCCGGCATCAGCTATGTGATGAAATTCTAGGCCGCCGTCACGGCCTGGACGGGGGCGCCGCCACCGGGGGCGCCCCTTTTCCCCACCGCCGCTCATTGCAGGTCCGCCAGCGACATGAGCAGCGCCACCTGCCGCGCCGTCTCGTCGCGGATGCAGCGGGCGCGGGCCAGATCGCCGGCGCCTTCGCACAGCGCCTCGCGAAAGGCGATCCAGCTGCGCTCCATCCGGCGCAGCGGCTCTGGCGGATCGGCGGCCTCCAGCGCCGCCTGGTAGACGGCGGTCAGCTTCGCCTCCCATGCCTGGTGCGAGGCGTCGAGGCAGTTCGCCATCGGGAAATCCGGGTCGTCGCCGGTGTATTTCTGCCGGGCGTAATCCAGGCAGGCATCCATCCCCGTCCCGGCGCAATCGGCCCGCGTGCCCTGGGTTTCGGCCGAGTCGAGGCATTGGTCGATCGCCGCCGGATCGAAGCCCGAGGCATCGCCGGCCAAGGCGGGCGCGCCCAGCAGCAGCAGGAAGGCCAGCGCGCGCATCAGCCCTCATCCTCGGCAAGGACGCGCAGCCGCAGCGCCTGTTCGGCAGAAAGCTGCATCATGCAGCCGGCATGAGCGATGCCGCGCATGGTGCCGCCCTGATAGCGCAGCGCCTCGAACCGGCAGCTTTCGTCGCGAAAGGCGATCCAGTTGCGCTGCGCCTGCTTCAGCACCGGCGCCGCTTCTTCCATGTCCTGGCCGTCGCCCTGGCCGGCATCCATGGCCTCGGCCCGGCTCATCGCCGCGGAATACCAGCGGTTGAGCAGCCGGTCCCAATCCGCGGCCTCGGCCGTCAGGCATTGCACCATGCCCGCGGTCGTCTGGCCGCCCGGCTGGTCCATGCAGGGCCCCGAGGCCGCGCCGATGCAGCTGCGCCGGTCGCCCCCTTCGCCAGCCATGCGGTCGAGGCAGGCGGCAAGCGGCTTGCCGTCATAGCCGGGCCCGTCCTGGGCCAGCGCCGGCGCAGCCATCAGCAGGAACAGCGCCAGCGCGCGCATCAGGCGATCTCCATCAGCTGGCGGCCGATCAGCATCCGGCGGATCTCGGAGGTTCCGGCGCCGATCTCCATCAGCTTGGCGTCGCGGAACAGCCGGCTGACGACCGAATCGTTCAGGAAGCCCGCGCCCCCCAGCGCCTGCACGGCCTGATGCGCCTGCACCATGGCCTGCTCGCTGGCGTAAAGCACCGCGCCCGCGGCGTCCTGCCGGGTGACGCGGCCGGCATCGCAGCTGCGCGCCACCTCGTAGACATAGGCGCGCGCCGTGTTCAGCGCGACATACATGTCGGCGATCTTGCCCTGCATCAGCTGGAACGACCCGATGGGCTGGCCGAACTGCTTGCGTTCCTTGACATAGGGCATGACCTCGTCGAGGCAGGCCGCCATGATGCCGGTGCCGATGCCCGACAGCACCAGCCGCTCGTAGTCGAGGCCCGACATCAGCACGCGCACGCCCTTGCCCTCGGCGCCCAGCACGTTTTCGAAGGGCACTTCGCAATCCTCGAAGATCAGCTCGCCGGTGTTCGAGCCGCGCATGCCCAGCTTGTCGAAATGCGGGCTGGTCGAGAAGCCCTTCATGCCGCGCTCGACGATGAAGGCGGTGATGCCGCGGCTGCCCGCCTCGGGGTCGGTCTTGGCATAGACCACCAGCGTATCGGCGTCGGGCGCGTTGGTGATCCAGTATTTGCTGCCGTTCAGCACATAGCGGTCGTTGCGCTTTTCGGCGCGCAGCTTCATGCCGACGACATCGCTGCCCGCGCCCTCCTCGGACATGGCCAGCGCGCCCACGGCACGGCCCGAACACAGGTCGGGCAGGTATTTCCGCCGCTGCTCGTCGGTGCCGTTCAGCTTGATCTGGTTCACGCAAAGGTTCGAATGCGCGCCATAGGACAGGCTGACCGAGGCCGAGGCGCGGGCGATCTCTTCGGTCGCGATGACATGCGCCAGATAGCCCATGCCGCTGCCGCCGAATTCCTCGGACACGGTGATGCCCAGCAGGCCCAGGTCGCCCATCTCGCGCCACAGCTCGTTCGGGAAGGCGTTCTTGCGGTCCACCTCGGCCGCGATGGGCCTCACCCGCTCCTGCGCCCAGCGATGGACGGTCTCGCGCAGCGCGTTCACGTCCTCGCCCAGGTCGAACTGCATTCCCGCGGTGAACATCGGCCATCTCCTCCGTTTATTGAACGATCGTTCATTTAACTGGTTTATGCCGCCGGAACCGGGCCGGCGTCAAGCCTGCTGTCGCGGCACCTCTTCTTGCCACCGATCCTGCGCCGGCCGGGGCTTCGTTGACAAGCCCGCGCCCCCGCGCCATTCCTGCCGCGCCCAGCCGCAAGGATGCCCGATGAGCCCGCCTTTCGATACCGCCGCACGGCTGCTGATCCTGCGCCATGCACCGCTGGCCGGGCCGGGGCTGGCCGGGCGGCGCGATGTGGCGGCGGATTGCAGCGACCGCGCCGCGCTCGACTGGGCGCGTACAGCCTTGCGCGGCGCGGGCAAGCATTGGTCCAGCCCCGCCCTGCGCTGCCGGCAGACCTGCGCGGCGCTGGACCTGGCCCCCGAATGGCATCCCGGCCTGTGGGAGCAGGATTTCGGCGCCTGGGAGGAACCCGGCGCCATGATCCCCGACCTGGGCCCGCTGCCGCCCGAGGCGCTGGCCCGCCAGCGCCCGCCGGGGGGCGAAAGCTTCCTCGACATGGCGGCGCGGGTGCAGCCGCTGCTGGAGCAGGCCCGCGGCACGGTGGCCATCGTCGCCCATGCCGGCACGGTGCGCGCTGCGCTGGCCCTGGCGGTCGGTCCGGCGGCGCTGTCATTCTTGGTGGCGCCGCTGTCGCTGACCATCCTGTCGCGCAGCCCGGCCGGCTGGGCCGTCGAGGCCGTCAACCGGGTCGCACCATGACGCCCGAGACCTTGACCATCGCCCTGACCGCCCTGCTGGTCGATGCGCTGATCGGCTGGCCCGATGCGCTCTATCGCCGCATCTCGCATCCGGTGGTCTGGATCGGCCGGCTGATCTCGGCGCTGGATGCGCGCTGGAACCGCGGCCGGCACCGCATCGCCCGCGGTGCGCTGGCGGTGGCGGTGACGCTGGGCGCGGCGGTGATCCCGGCGCTGCTGCTGACCTGGGCCCTGGCGGGGCTGCCCTTCGGCCCGGTTGTCCTGGGCGTGCTGGCCTGGCCGCTGGTCGCCACCCGTTCGCTGCACGATCACGTCGCCGCCGTGGCCCGCCCCCTGGCTGCCGGGGATGTTCCGGCGGCCAGGGCGGCGGTGGCGATGATCGTCGGCCGCGACCTCGACGACCGGCCCGAGCCCATCGCCCGCGCCGCGCTGGAAAGCCTGGCCGAGAACGCCTCGGACGGCGTGGTCGCGCCCCTGTTCTGGGCGGCGGTGGCCGGGCTGCCGGGGATCGCCGCCTACAAGGCGATCAACACGCTCGATTCGATGATCGGCCACATGAGCCCGCGTCACGCGCTGTTCGGGCGGGTGGCGGCGCGGCTGGACGACCTGGTGAACCTGCCCGCCTCGCGCCTGACCGGGCTGCTCTTTGTCGCGGCGGCGGGGTCGCGGCGGGCCTGGCGGGTGATGCGCCGCGACGCGCGCCGCCACCGCTCGCCCAATGCCGGCTGGCCCGAGGGTGCCATGGCCGGCGCGCTGGACGTGCGCCTGTCGGGCCCACGCCGCTATCACGGCGTGGAAAGCCCCGAACCCTGGCTGAACGCGGGCGCCCGCGACCCCGGCGCGGCGGACCTGCTGCGCGGGCTGGCGCTGTATCGCCGGGCGATGGCGCTGCTGGCGCTGGCCCTGGCCCTGGCGCTTTAGCTCCAGTCGAAGAAATCGGCGGGCGCGCGACCGCGCAATTCCTCGGCCAGGTCGGTGCCCATGGCCGCGCCGTCCGCGGCCGGCCCGATGCGCTCGCCGGCGATCACCTCGCTGCCGTCGGGGCGCAGGATCTCGCCGCGCAGCCGCAGCCGGTCGCCATCGAGTTCCGCCAGCCCGGCGATGGGCGTCTGGCAGGAACCGTCCAGCCGCGCCAGGAAGGCGCGCTCGGCCGTCACCCGCAGCGCGCTGTCGCGGTCCGAGATCGCGCCCAGCATCGCGGCGATGCGCGCGTCATCGCTGCGCCGCTCGACGCCGATGCAGCCCTGCGCCACGGCCGGCAGCATCTCGTCGGGCGCGACCGCGCCGCGCGCCACATGCAGCATCCCCAGCCGCGTCAGCCCCGCCATGGCCAGGAAGGTCGCCACCGCGACGCCTTCCTCAAGCTTTTTCAGGCGGGTCTGCACGTTTCCTCGAAACTCCACCAGCTTCAGGTCGGGCCGCCGCGCCGCCAACTGCGCCCGCCGCCGCAGGCTCGAGGAACCGACGACAGCCCCTTGGGGAAGCTCGGAAATCGCCGCGAACTGCGCGCTGACGAAGGCGTCGCGCACATCCTCGCGCGGCAGGTAGCAGTCGATCACCAGCCCGTCGGGTTGCAGCGTCGGCATGTCCTTCATGGAATGCACGGCGATGTCGATCTGCTGCGCCAGCAGCGCATCCTCGATCTCGCGGGTGAACAGGCCCTTGCCGCCGATCTCCTTCAGCGGGCGGTCCAGCACGCGGTCGCCGGTGGTCTTGATCACCACGATCTGAAAGGCGTCGGCCACAAGGCCATGCGCAGCCATCAGCCGGTCGCGGGTTTCATGCGCCTGCGCCAGCGCCAGGGCCGAGCCACGGGTGCCGATGCGGATGGGGTTCTGGGGGTCGGGCATCTGGGTCATGGCACAGGGCTTAGCGCCCCCCCTCGGCCTTGACAACGGGGACGCGCGCGCCATGAAGGGAGCGAGAGGTGAATTATGTCCGAAAAAACCATCCTGCGCGCGCTCAAGGGCGAGCGTTTGCCCGTTCCGCCCGTCTGGATGATGCGCCAGGCCGGCCGCTACCTGCCGGAATACCGCGCCACCCGCGCCCAGGCCGGCGACTTTTTGTCGCTGTGCTACACCCCCGACCTGGCGGCCGAGGTCACGCTGCAACCGATCCGCCGCTATGGTTTCGACGCGGCGATTCTCTTTGCCGACATCCTGCTTTTGCCGCAGGCGCTGGGGCTCGACCTGTGGTTCGTGACCGGCGAGGGGCCGCGGCTTTCCACCGTCACCACCGCCGCCGGGGTCGCGGCGCTGAAGCCGACCGGGGCGATCCACGACACGCTGGCGCCGGTCTATGAAACCGTGCGCATCCTCGCGCGCGAACTGCCGCGCGAGACCACGCTGATCGGCTTTGCCGGCGCGCCCTGGACCGTCGCGACCTACATGGTCGCCGGCCGCGGCACCCCCGACCAGGCCCCGGCACATGCCTTCAAGGCCGAGGACCGCGCCGCCTTCACCGCGCTGATCGACCGCATCACCGAGGCGACCATCGACTATCTCTCGGCCCAGATCGAGGCCGGGGCCGAGGTGGTCAAGCTCTTCGACAGCTGGGCCGGCTCGCTCAAGGGCCGGGACTTCGACGATTTCGCGGTCGAGCCCGCGCGCCGGATCATCGCCGCGCTGAAATCGCGCCATCCCGGCATCCCGGTCATCGCCTTCCCGCGCGAGGCCGGGCCGCGCTATGCGGGCTTTGCCCGCGCCACCGGCGCCGATTGCGTGGCGCTGGACAATTCGGTCAGCGCCGACTGGGCGGCGGCCGAGGTGCAGAAGGACGGCTGCGTGCAGGGCAACCTGGACCCGCGCCTGCTGGTGACGGGCGGCGACGCCCTGGTGGCCGAGACGCGCCGGATCGTGCGGGCCTTCTCGCAGGGGCCGCATATCTTCAACCTCGGCCACGGCATCACCCCCGAGGCCGACCCCGAGAACGTCACGCGGATGCTGGAGGCGATCCGGGGCTGATGGGCGAGGCCGGGGCTTGAGCTGGATCCTCGCCACGCTGATCGCCGCCGCGGCCCAGACCGGGCGCAACGCGGCGCAGCGGCGGCTGACCGCGGAACTCGGCACCATGGGCGCGACCGCGGTGCGCTTTCTCTTCGGCCTGCCCTTTGCTGCGCTGGCCCTGGCCGGCATGGCGGTGCTGGTGCCGGTCCCCATGCCCGATGCGGCGGTGCTGGGCTGGGCGGCGCTGGGGGCAAGCTCGCAGATCGCCGCCACCGCGCTGATGCTGCTGACGATGGAAAGCCGCGGCTTCGGCGTCACCACAGCGCTGATCAAGACCGAGCCGGTGACGCTGGCGCTGATCGGCGCCCTGCTGCTGGCCGAGCCGCTGGGCCCGGTGCGCATGGCGGCGATCGCCACGGCCACGCTGGGCGTGGTGCTGATGTCGGGGGCCGACTGGCGGCGCGGCGGCTGGCGCGCGGGCGGCCTGGGCATCGCGGCCGGGGCGCTCTTCGGCCTCTCGGCCATCGGCTTTCGCGGCGCGATCCTCGCCCTGCCCTTCGGCGCCGAGCCGGTGCGGGCCGCGACCGTCCTGCTGCTCAGCCTGGCGCTGCAAAGCGCGATCATGCTGGCCTGGCTGGGCGCCGCCGACCGCAGGGCGCTGGCGGGCATCGCCCGGCACTGGCGCGGCTCGCTGGGCGCGGGCGCCCTGGGGGCGCTGGCCTCGCTGTTCTGGTTCCTGGGCTTCGCGCTGACCGCGGCGGCCAATGTCCGCACGCTGGCCCTGGTCGAGGTGGTGATGGCGCAGCTCGTCTCGGGCCGGCTGTTCCGCGAAGGCATCTCGGGGCGGCAGATGGCGGGCATGGCGCTGATCGTGCTGGGCGTCGCCGCGCTGATCGCGGCAAGCCACGGATAAGCCCGCCCGCCTGCGCCCCGAAAGACCCCTGCGCATGACGAACGCGCGCGCGCCCCGCATGGGTATTTGGAGAACAGAGAAGATCGGGGCCGCACCCGGCTTCTTCTTCGTTGCACAAATACCCAAATCGCGGCGGCGCCACCGGATCGGCCTTTCCGCCCCTCGCGCCGCGGGCTAACAAGGGCGCATGACCCTGCCCGCCCTTTCCCCCGATCAGGCCGAAGCCTGGGATGCGCTTGCCGCCGCGCTCGAGGAGTCCGGCATCGACCTCGTCTCGGAAGAGATCGCGCCGCCGAAGCCCGGCAAGGGCCGGGTCATGGCGGTGATCGGCAAGGCCGGCTCGGGCAAGACCCTGCTGCTTGCCGAGCTGACCAAGGCGCTGAAGGCGGCCGGGGTCGATGTCGTCTCGGGCGATTACGAGGGCAAGAAGCGCAAGGACCGCCGCACCGTCGCCATCCTGGCCCCCACCAACAAGGCGGCCTTCGTGCTGCGCATGCGCGGCGTGCCGGCGACCACCATCCACCGCATCCTCTATACCCCGGTCTACGACCCGGAATACGAGCGCATCGCCGACTGGCTGACCGGCGTGGGCGAGCGCCCTTCCGTCGAAGGGTTGATGGAGGGGCTGACCGAGGCGGCGCTGGACCGGGCCAAGGCCTTCTACGACCAGCATGCCTCAATCCCCGGCGCCCTGGCCGCGGCCGGCCTGCGCGGCTCGGACTTCATCCGCGGCTGGAAGCGGCGCGAGGACGGGCTGGACATCGGGCTGGTCGACGAGGCCTCGATGCTGGACGAGCGCCAGTTCGAAGACCTGCGCGAGATCTTTCCCCTTCTGATCCTGTTCGGCGATCCGGCGCAGCTGGCCCCGGTCGGGCAATCGGGCGAGATGGTCTTTGATCGGCTCGCGGCCTCGCAGCGGCTGATGCTGAGCCGCATCCACCGCCAGGAGGGCGACAGCCCGATCCTGGACCTCGCCCATGCGCTGGCCGATCCCAGGCTGGAGTTCGACGCCTTCGAACGCATGATCCGCGAGGCCGCCGCCCGCGATCCGCGCGTGACCTGGGCCGAGCGGGTCGAATCCGACCTGATGGCGCAAAGCCCGGTCCTGGTCTGGCGCAACATCACCCGCATCAAGCTGATCCAGGCCTTTCGCTCGGCCTATGGCGCGCCGGGCGATGCGCTGCTGCCGGGCGAGCCCCTGATCTGCGACGGGCTGGAACTGCCCTTGAAGCACCGCAAGAAGCGCATCGACCTGGAGGCGCGCGGGCTGATCAAGGGGGCGCAGGTGGTCTATCTGGGACCGGGGCGCAAGCCCGGCTTCTCGCGCCTGCATGTCGTGGGCGCCGAGGAGCCACGGCTTTCCGCCGCCAGCATCGTCAAGATCGAGATCCCGGATGTCGAGGAGCCCTTCATCCCCTTTGCCGCCCGCATGGGCGCGACCTTCCTGCATGGCGCGGCGGTGACGATCCACAAGGCGCAGGGCAGCCAATGGCCCGACGTGCAGGTCTTTGCCCCCGACATCGCCGCCGCCGCCTGGTCGGGCCGCTCGGAAGCCGGCATCGCGCTGTGGAAGCGGCTGGCCTATGTCGCCATCACCCGCGCGCAGGAGCGGCTGCATTGGGTGGTGAAATCGCGCCTCGCCCGGCCCTCGGCGCCGCTGGGCATCGAGCACCTTGAGGCGCCGGCCGCGGTGCTGGAACTGGCCGCCGAGCCCGAGGCCTAGGCGCGCCGCGACAGCTTGCGCGCCGCCGTGTTCGGGCGCAGCTGGATCATGCGCAACTCCAGCGCCTCGGCCAGCGCCTCGCGCGGGATGCCGGTTTCCTGCGACAGCCGCAGCAGGCCGAAATGCACCCGCGCCAGTTCCTGGTAGTAGCGGGTGAAACTGTAGTTGATCGAGGCCCCGGCAAGCGCGCCCAGTACCGGCACGGCCTGCGCCGCCAGCTTCTGCGCCAGCGAGGCGGACAGCCGCGGCGCCACCCGCGCGATCAGCGCCTGCACGGTCTGGCCTGTAATGGTCATCCGCGCGGCCAGCAGCCCCAGGTCGGTGCCGTCGTCATCCGAAAGCGGCCCGGCCGAGGCAAAGACATGCAGCGCCTCGCGCCGGGCCTCGTCCGAGACCGGGTCGAAGCCATGCTCGGCGGCGATGTCCATGATCGCGCGCAAGAGCAGCGTTACCGTCACCGGCAGCTCCAGCGCCGCGCCGCCGATCCCGGCCAGCCCGCCCACCGCGCCCGAGGTGGTCGAGAGCAGGCGGTTGAACAGGTCGCCCCGGTCCCGCAGCACCCCGCGCGACCGCGAGGCGGCGTCGAAGGCGCGGTTCAGCGCCGCCAGCGTAAGCCGGTCCATGCGCCCGCGCACCGGGGCCGGAAGGCGTTCCAGCAACCCCTCGGCCTTGCCGCCGATGGCGGTCAGCAGTTCCATCGCCACGCCGCCCGCCTGGAGATAGCGCCGCGCCAGCCGGTCGATCGCCGCATGCACGGTCGGGTCGTCGATCGGCGGCAGGACGGTTTGGCGGACGGGGATCTGGCTTTGTTCGGTCATCCTGTGGATACCCTGCGATGTCATGGCTGTGCTAGAACTGGGCACTGGCAAAGGAACCCGCAACCCGTGCCGCGGGTTCCTGTGGCGAATCGGCAGCCCGCCGCCGGAAGGACGGGACGCAAGAACGACGCAAGAACAAGGACAAGGAAGACCGCCATGAACATCCGCCGCACGATCCCGGCCCTGACCCTGACCGCCGCGCTGATGCTGGGGCCCGCCGCCCTGGCGCAGGAAAGCGGGACGCAGGAGACGGGAACGCAAGACACGGGCGCGCAAGCGACGGTCGAGCAACCGGCAGAGCAGGCGACCGCCCAGGCCGCGGCGCCCGAGACGGGGCTGACGCTGGCCGATCTGGGCAAGGACCAGGGCCTGACCGCGGCGGTCGAGAAGATGGCCGAGGGCCACCAGATGCCCGAATGGCTGCGCGAGGGCGCGGTGATCTCGCCCAGCCAGAAGGTCGCCTTCGGCGGCCAGGAATACCTGGCCATGACCGCCTGCAAGCAGCACGACTGCGGCGAAAACCAGTTCGCGGTGCTTTACGCGCCCGCCGGCGGCACGGCCTATGGCGTGCTTTCGGTGCGCGATGGCGAGGGGGCGGAGCTGCTGACCTGGCTCGGCATGGCCGGCGGGCCCGAGACCATCGACGGCCGCACCATCCTTTATGCCGCGCTGACCGGCAGCCTGGCCAATCACCCGCAGGATTTCCTCTATGCCGAGTGATCGGGCGGCGCGACCTGGGTGCAGCCCTCGCGGCGCATCTCGCGCTGGCCGGGCGCGGATTCGCCGGTCTCACGCTCGACCAGGCCGGTGACGCCCGCCCAGGCGCCGGGCACCAGCTCCAGCCCCAGCACGCGGTCGGGGTTGGTGGGCGGCGGCATCTCGACATCTTCGAGCTTCCAGAAGCCAAAGCGTTGATAATAGGGCAGATCGCCGACCAGCATCACCCGCTGCCAGCCCATCTCGGCCGCGCGGGTCAGGCTTTCGCGCATCAGAAGCGCGCCCAGCCCCTCGCCCTGCGTCGTCGGATGCACGGCGACCGGGCCCAGCAGCAGCACCGGCCGCCCGGCCACGCGCACCGGCCAATAGCGGATCGCGCCCATCAGCGCGCCGAAATCGTCGCGCAGCATCAGGCACAGCGGCCCGACCGGCGCCACCCCCTCGCGCAGCCGATAGGAAGACAGCGCCGTGCGCCCCGGCGCGAAGCACAGGTCCAGAAGCGCCTCGACCTCGGGCGCGTCGGCGGGGGTTTCGGGGCAAAGTTCGTACATCCTGCCTCCGGTGCTGGGGTCGGGATTCGGGTGGTCTGGGCGCGGCGCAGGGACCGCGTAACATGCAGGCGCGGCCGCGAAAACCGCCTGCGGGACCGGGGCGGCAAAATTCGCCGGACTGTCGCAAGGGCGGGCGGGGGCGGGCGGGCAAGGCGGCAAGAACGCTTGACGCGCCGCGCGCATGGGGTCACTTCTGGGCCCCGCATCACTGAGCGACCAGCGAGGCACGCCATGTTCTACCGACCCCAGGACGGCCACGGGCTGCCGCACAATCCGCTGAACGCCATCGTCGCGCCGCGGCCGATCGGCTGGATCTCGACCCGCGGGCGGCAGGGCGACAACCTGGCGCCCTATTCCTTCTTCAACCTGACCGCCTATGTGCCGCCGCAGGTCATGTTCGCCTCGACCGCGGCCAAGCCGGACCGGAACGGCACCAAGGACAGCGTGGCCCAGATCGCCGAGTCGCGCGTCTTCTGCGTCAACATCGCCGACGGGCCGCTGAAGGACCAGGTCAACGCCAGTTCCGCCGCCCTGCCCGCCGGGGTGAACGAATTCCAGGCCGCCGGCATCGAGCCCGCCGAATGCGAGAGCATCGACTGCCCGCGCGTGGCCGGCGCCGCCGCGGCGCTGGAATGCCGCGCGACCCGCATCCTGCGGCTGGCGGGCGAGGCGAACTACATGGTGCTGGGCGTCGTCACCGGCATCCACCTGCGCGAGGATTGCCTGAAGGACGGCCGCTTCGACCTGCGCGCCACCGGCTGGCTGTCGCGCATGGGCTACAAGGACTACACCATCACCACCCAGACCTTCGAGATGGAGCGCCCCTGATGGAGAACCGGCCCGAAAAGCGTCGCCGCGACACCCGGACGGTGCGCGACTATATCCGCACCATCGTCGATTTCCCGCATGAGGGCATCCTGTTTCGCGACGTGACCACGCTTTTTGCCGATGCGCGCGGCTTTCGCATGGCGGTGGACCAGCTTCTGGCCGCCTATGCCGGCGAGGCCATCGACAAGGTGGTCGGGCTCGAGGCGCGCGGCTTCATCCTGGGCGGCGCGGTGGCGCATCAGCTTTCCGTGGGCTTCGTGCCGATCCGCAAGAAGGGCAAGCTGCCCGGCGCCGTCATCAGCCAGGCCTATGCGCTGGAATATGGCGAGGCGGTGATGGAGATCCACGACGACGCGCTTCGCCCCGGCGAACGGGTGCTGATCGTGGACGACCTGCTGGCCACCGGCGGCACCGCCGCGGCCGGGATCTCGCTTTGCGAGCGGCTGGGGGCCGAGGTCGTGGGCTGCGCCTTCGTGATCGAGCTGCCCGAGCTGGGCGGGCGGGCGCTGCTGGAGGGGCTGGGCCACGAGGTCCATGCCCTGACCAGTTTCGAGGGCGCCTGATCCCTTGCGAGACGCCCCTGCCGGGGTTAGGTGAAGCCCATGGACAAGAAACCGCCCCTGATCCTTTACCTGGCCGCGCCGCGCGGCTTTTGCGCCGGCGTGGACCGCGCCATCAAGATCGTCGAGATGGCGCTGCAGAAATGGGGCGCGCCGGTCTATGTGCGCCACGAGATCGTGCATAACAAGTTCGTCGTCGACAGCTTGCGCGACAAGGGCGCGGTCTTCGTCGAGGAGCTGGACGAGTGCCCCGACGACCGGCCGGTGATCTTTTCCGCCCATGGCGTGCCCAAGGCGGTGCCGGCCGAGGCGCGGCGGCGCGAGATGGTCTTCGTCGACGCCACCTGCCCCCTGGTCAGCAAGGTCCATGTCGAGGCCGAGCGCCACCACGCCGAGGGCCTGCAGATGGTGATGATCGGCCATGCCGGCCACCCCGAGGTGCTGGGCACCATGGGGCAATTGCCCGAGGGCGAGGTGCTGCTGGTCGAGACGGTCGAGGACGTGGCCGGGATCGAGCCGCGCGATCCTTCTCGGCTGGCCTTCATCACCCAGACCACGCTGTCGGTCGACGACACCGCCGCCATCGTGGCCGCCTTGCAGGCCCGGTTTCCCGGCATCAAGGGGCCGGCCAAGGAGGACATCTGCTATGCGACGACCAACCGACAGGCCTCGGTCAAGGCCATCGCCGGGCAGATCGACGCGCTTCTGGTGATCGGGGCGCCGAACAGTTCCAACTCGCGCCGGCTGGTCGAGGTGGGCAGCGCCGCCGGCTGCGCCTATTCCCAGCTGGTGATGCGCGCCGACCAGATCGACTGGCGCGCCATCGAAGGCGCGCGGGCGGTGGGCGTGACCGCCGGTGCCTCGGCCCCCGAGGTGCTGGTGGACGAGGTGGTCGCGGCCTTTCGCGAACGCTACGACGTGACGGTCGAGATGGTCGAGACGGCGCGCGAGAATGTCGAGTTCAAGGTGCCGCGGGTCTTGCGCGAGGCCTGAGCCGGGCTTGCCGGGCGGTGCCGTCGCGGGGGGCGCTGCCCCCGGCCCTGCGGGCCTCCCCCGGAGTATTTTGGGAACGAAGAAAGGGTCGGGATGAAGCTCTGGTCGATGCCGTCATCCGGCAACAGTTACAAGGTTCGGCTGGCCCTGGCGCTGCTGGGGCGCGATTGCGAGATCGTGGATGTCGAATATCTGACCGAGGCGCTGGCGGCGGCCAAGGCGACGGGGCGGCTGCCCTTTGGCAAGGCGCCGGTGCTGGAGCTGGACGACGGGCGGCTGTTGCCGGAATCGAACGCGATCCTGTGCTGGCTGGGCGAGGGCACGCGCTTCGTGCCGCCGGACGCCTTCGAGCGCGCCGCCATGCTGGGCTGGATGTTCTGGGAGCAGAACCAGCACGAGGGCGTGATCGCCGTGCGCGCGGCCTTGCAGGTCTATCCGCAGCGCCGCGCGCAGGCGACGCCCGAGCGCATGGCCGAACTGCTGGAGCGCGGCCATGCGCTGCTCCAGGTGATGGAGGACCGGCTGGCCCGGCATGACTGGCTGGTGGGCGATGCCGTCAGCCTCGCCGATATCTGCCTTTACGGCTATACCCATACGGCCGGCAGCCTGGGCGGGTTCGACATGGCGCGGTTCCCCGGCATCGGGCGCTGGCTTGGCCGCATCGCCGCCCTGCCCGGCTACAAGGGACTGGAGGCATGAGCGCGCTGTTCGCCTGGACCGACGGCGCCTGCAGCGGCAATCCCGGCCCCGGCGGCTGGGGGGTGCTGATGCGGGCCATGGAAGGCGAGACGGTGCTGAAGGAGCGCGAGCTGTCGGGCGGCGAGGCCGAGACCACCAACAACCGCATGGAGTTGATGGCGGCGATCTCGGCCTTGGAGGCGCTGACCCGGCCCAGCGAGATCACCGTGACCACCGACAGCGCCTATGTGAAGAACGGCGTCACGCAATGGATCCACGGCTGGAAGAAGAACGGCTGGCGCACCGCCGACCGCAAGCCGGTCAAGAATGCCGAGCTGTGGCAGCGGCTTGACGCGGCGCAGGCGCGCCACAAGGTGCGCTGGGAATGGATCAAGGGCCATGCCGGCCATCCCGAGAACGAGCGCGCCGATGCGCTGGCGCGGGCGGGCATGGCGCCCTTCAAGCCGGCCAGGGCCGCGGGATGAGCGTCGAGGCGCTGGTCCCGCTTCTGGATTATGCCAGCGTGCTGGTCTTTGCGCTGACCGGCGCGCTGGTGGCGAGCCGCGGGCAGCTGGACGTCGTCGGCTTCATCTTCTTCGCCACGCTGACCGGGATCGGCGGCGGCACCCTGCGCGACCTGGTCTTGGGCCGGGCGCCGGTGTTCTGGGTCGGGCGGCCCGAGCTGCTGCTGCTGACCGCCGGGGCGGCGATCGTGGTGTTCTTCACCGCGCATCGGCTGGAGAGCCGCTACCGCGCCATCCTGTGGCTGGATGCCTTTGCCCTGGCCGTGGCGGTGCCGGCCGGGGTCGGCGTGGCGCTGGAGGCGGGGGTGAGCCCCGTCGTCACCGTGCTGATGGGGGTGATGACCGGCACCTTCGGCGGGCTGATGCGCGACGTGGTCGGGAATGAGGTGCCCCTGGTGCTGAAGCAGGGCGAGCTTTACGTCACCGCCGCCTTTGGCGGGGCGGTGGCGGCGCTGCTGTTGCTGGCGCTGGGTGCCGGGCGCGGCTGGGCGCTGATCGGCTGCGCGGCGGTGGTGCTGCTGCTGCGCGCCGGGGGCCTGGGCTTCGGCTGGCGGCTGCCGGTCTACAAGGCGCGGCCACCGCGGACGTGACCGGCCTCAGCGGTCGGACCAGATTGCCATCTCGGTGCCGCCCGGCTCGCGGAACTGGAAGCGGCGGCCGCCGGGAAAGGCGAAGATCGGCCGGGTGATCGCGGCCCCCGCCTCGGTCACGCGGGCCAGCGCAGCTTCGAGGTCGTCGGTGCGCAGGATCACCAGCGGCGGCGCCGGGGAACCGGCGGCGATGCCGCCCGCCAGGCCGGCATCGGCGAGTTCCTGGTAGTCGGGACCGTAGTCGTTGAAACGCCAGCCGAAGGCTTGGCCGAAGAAGGCTTTCGTGGCCGGCAGGTCGGGCGAGCTGAATTCGAGATAGTCGATCTTCATCGGGAAGCCCTTTCGGATGTTCCCGTTTTGTTTACACCTGCGCGCGGCCTAGCGCAAGACCGGGGGGCCGGGACGGCGTTCGCGCAGATCCTCGACCCCCATGCGCAGCCCGGCGCCGATGCGATGCGCAAGCGCCGACCAGGCTTTGGCCGTCTCGGGCGGCAGGGTGCGGCGCAGGGTTTCGTCGAAAAGCATCAGCCAGGGCGCGAAATGCTGCGCCTTCACGTCGCCCGTGCGCATGTGGACCTGCATCGGATTGCCGTCATAGCCGCGCTCGTAAAGGATGGCATTGCGCCAGAAGCGGGCGATCTTGGCCTCATGCTCGGGCCAGTCGGCGACATGCGCGGCGAAGACCGGGCCCAGCACCTCGTGCCGGCGCACCGCGGCGTAGAAGGTGGCGACGACGCGGTCGATCTGTTCGGGTGTGACGTCGAAACGGGGCGGGATCATGCGCCGGATATGGACCCCTGCGGCCCGCGCTGCAAGCCTGTCACGGATCGCGCGTGCCCGAAAGCGGCGGGATCATGGTGCCGGCGACCAGATGCGTCAGCCCGCGCCGCAGCAGCGGCAGGGTCGAAAGCGGCGCCAGGACCAGGTCGCGCAGCCAGGGCAGGCTGCGGCTGCCCGATTGATACATCGGCGTGAAGGCCGCGCTCATCGCCTGGTAGATGCGCACATGCCAGCGGCGCATGGCGGCGTAATCCGGCAGGGCTTCCGCCAGCGGGCGGCGCAGCGCATGGGCCAGCGCAAAGGCGTCGAGCAGCGCCATGTTCGCCCCCTGCCCCAGCTGCGGGCTGGCGCGATGCGCGGCATCGCCGATATGGACCAGGCCCGGCGCAAAGGGCCGGCGCAGGGTGCCGTGGCTGTAGCGCGCCGGCGTCATCTGCGCATGGTCGCGGATGGTTTCCAGGAAGGGCGCCATCTGCGGCCAGAGCGCGGCGACCTGGGCGCACCAATCCGCGACCGGGGTCTGCGGCCAGCGGTCCAGCTCGGCCGGCGGCATGGACCAGAAGACGGCGGCGCGCGGCGTCGGGTCGCCGGGGAGGCAGCCGATGGGCAGCACGCCGGCCATGCGGCTGGCGGCGCGGTAGCGCTGGCGCAACTGGTCGCGGGGGAAATCCGTCTCGGGCCAGGGCACCGTGCCCCAGATCGCGCCATAGCCCAGCGACCGCGCCCGTAGCGGCGACAGCCGCGAGCCGGCGCCGCTGGCATCGACGACAAGGTCGAAGGGGCTGAAATCGCGCCCATCCGCCAGCGCAAGGCGCCGTCCCGCCCCGTCCGGCGGCGCCGCGGCGATCTCGGCCCCGGTCACCACCGGCAGGCCGAGCGCGGCGACCCGGTCCCAGAGCAGCCCGAACAGCGTGGCGCGATGGATGCCGCGGCCCGGCGCCGCGGCGGGATAGGAGACGTCCAGCACCTTGCGGCCCCGCGCCTCGTGCCCGAGCATCCGGGCGATGGGGCTGGAGAGGCGGCGGGTCTCCTCGCCCGCGCCGATCCGGTCCAGCACGGCCAGCCCGACCGGCTGGACCACCAGGCCCGAGCCCAGCGGGCGCGGCGCGGCAAAGCGCTCGAACAGGGTGACGGCATGGCCCTCGCGGGCCAGAAGCGCGGCAGAGGCCAGGCCGCCGATCCCGGCGCCGGCGATGGTGATCCTGTAGCTCATGGCCGCTTGCTGCCCGAGCCGGGCCGCGGGTGCAAGCCGCGCTTGCAGGGTTCGGGGCGGTTTCCTATAACCCGCGCATGTTCAGCAGGGCGCGGATCTTCCGAATTATTCGCCCGGCGGCGTAGGGAGCCCTCGCCGCCGGGTCATGCATGCCTGCCCTGCCACCGAAGGATTCCCGCCAGATGAGCGACACCACGACCGAGACCCAGGCCGCGACCGATTACCGCGACACCGTCTTCCTGCCCCAGACCGATTTCCCGATGCGCGCCGGCCTGCCGCAGCGCGAGCCCGAATGGCTGGCCCGCTGGGAGCGCATCGGCATCTACGACCGGCTGCGCGAGAGGGCGGCGGGGCGCGCGCCCTTCATCCTGCACGACGGCCCGCCCTATGCGAACGGCAACCTGCATATCGGCCACGCGCTGAACAAGACCATCAAGGACATCATCGTGCGCAGCCACCAGATGATGGGCCGCGATGCGCGCTACGTGCCGGGCTGGGACTGCCACGGCCTGCCGATCGAATGGAAGATCGAGGAGAAATACCGCAAGGAAGGCCGCGACAAGGACGCGGTCGACGTGGTCGAGTTCCGCCAGGAATGCCGCCGCTTTGCCGAGCATTGGGTCGATGTCCAGCGCGAGGAGTTCAAGCGGCTGGGCATCACCGGCAAATGGGACGATCCCTACCTGACCATGGACCATCACGCCGAGGCGGTGATCGCGGCCGAGTTCATGAAGCTGCTGATGAACGGCTCGCTCTACCAGGGCTCAAAGCCGGTGATGTGGTCGCCGGTCGAAAAGACCGCGCTGGCCGAGGCCGAGGTCGAGTATCACGACCATACCAGCCACACCATCTGGGTGCGGTTCCCGGTGGAATCGTCGCAGGGTATTTGGGCAACGGAGAAACCCGCCAGCGTGGTGATCTGGACCACCACGCCCTGGACCATTCCGCAGAACCGGGCGGTGGCCTATAATCCGGGCGTCGCCTACGGGCTTTATCGCGTGGGCGCGGTGGCCGAGAATGCGACGGCGAAAAGCGGCGAGTTGCTGGTGCTGGCCGATGCGCTGGCCGAAAGCGTGCGGGCTGCGGCCAAGGTCGAGGAATGGGAGCGGGTCCGCGACGTGACCGCGGCCGACCTGGAGGGGCTGGTGCTGGCCCATCCCCTGCGCGGCGTCGAGGGCGGTGCGGGCGAATGGGACTATGACGTGCCCATGCTGCCGGGCGAGCATGTGACCGAGGATGCCGGCACCGGCTTCGTCCATACCGCCCCCAGCCATGGCGACGACGACTATCAGCTTGGGCTGCGCTTCAAGCTGCCGATGACCTATAACGTCGAGCCGGACGGCTCCTATCGCGCCGACCTGCCGCTGTTCGGCGGCCAGGCGATCATCGGTGCGGACGGCAAGGAAGGCCCGGCCAATGTCAGCGTCATCAAGCAGCTGGCCTGGGCCGGCGCGCTGCTGGCCAAGGGCAAGATCAAGCATTCCTATCCGCACAGCTGGCGGTCCAAGGCGCCGCTGATCTATCGCAACACGCCGCAATGGTTCGCGGCCATCGACCATGCGCTGGCCGACGGCATGGGCGAATATGGCGACACCATCCGCACGCGGGCGCTGACCAGCATCGACAGGCTGGTGAAATGGTGGCCGCAATCGGGCCGCAACCGCATCCATGCCATGGTCGAGAACCGGCCCGACTGGGTGCTGTCGCGCCAGCGCGCCTGGGGCGTGCCGCTGACCTGTTTCGTGAAGAAGGGCGCAAAGCCCGGCGACCCGGAGTTCCTGCTGCGCGACCAGCGGGTGAACGACCGCGTCATCGAAGCCTTCGAACGGGACGGCGCCGATGCCTGGTATCGCCCCGGCTTTGCCGCCGAGGTGCTGGAGGGCGTGGCCGATCCGGCGGATTACGATCAGGTCATGGACGTGCTGGACGTCTGGTTCGACAGCGGCTCGACCCATGCCTTCGTGCTGCGCGACCGCGCCGACGGGGCGCCGGACGGCATCGCCGACGTCTACCTGGAAGGCACCGACCAGCATCGCGGCTGGTTCCAGTCCTCGCTCTTGCAGGCCTGCGCGACCAGGGGCCGGGCGCCCTATCGCAACGTGGTCACGCACGGCTTCACGCTGGACGAGAAGGGCATGAAGATGTCCAAGTCGCTCGGCAATACCATCGTGCCGGCCGAGATCATCAAGCAATACGGCGCCGACATCCTGCGGCTCTGGGTGGCGCAGACCGACTATACCGCCGACCAGCGCATCGGCCCCGAGATCCTCAAGGGCACCGCCGACAGCTATCGCCGGCTGCGCAACACGCTGCGCTTCATCCTGGGCAACCTGGCCGGATTCGACGAGGCCGAGCGGGTCGAGGCGGCCGAGATGCCGGAACTGGAGCAATGGGTGCTGCACCGGCTGGCGCAGATCGACCAGCAGCTGCGCAAGGGCTATGACGGCTTCGATTTCCAGGGCGTGTTCCAGACCGTGTTCCAGTTCGCCACCGTGGACCTTTCGGCCTTCTATTTCGACATCCGCAAGGACGCGCTTTATTGCGACGCGCCCGATGCGCTGCGCCGGCGGGCGGCGCGCACGGTGCTGGACCTGCTGTTTCACCGGCTCGTCACCTGGCTGGCGCCGATCCTGCCCTTCACCATGGAGGATGTCTGGCTGAGCCGTTTCCCCTCCGAGGATGACAGCGTGCATCTGCGGGACTTCCCCGTCACCCCGGCGGAGTGGCTGAACGAATCGCTGGCGGCGAAATGGGACACCATCCGCCGCATCCGCCGCACCGTGACCGCCGCGCTGGAGATCAAGCGCACGGACAAGGTGATCGGCGCCAGCCTGGAAGCCGCACCGGTGGTGCATGTCGAGGAGCCCGAGGATCTGAAGGCGCTGAAATCGGTGGATTTCGCCGATATCTGCATCACCTCGGACCTGAGCCTGACCGCCGATCCGGCGCCGGGCGAGGCGTTCCGGCTGTCGGACGTGCCCGGCATCGGCGTGGTCTTCGAGGCCGCGGAGGGCGAGAAATGCCAGCGCTGCTGGAAGATCCTGCCCGATGTCGGCAGCCACCGCCATCCGGGCACCTGCGCCCGCTGCGATGCGGTGCTGGCCAAGGGGTGACGGTCCCGCCGATGGTTCCCGGCAGCGCCCTGCCGGCCGGGAACCGTCGCTAGCGGCTAGCGCAGCCAGAGACCGGCCTTCTTCAGGATTTGCCGCGTGCGGCCTTCGTTCAGCGGCATGCGGCGGTCGAACATGGGGCGGATGCGGTCCCGGCCGGTTCCCTCCAGCACGATCTGCCGCGAGGGCGCCCATGCCTCGGCCAGCGGGGCCAGCCGCGGATCGCGCAGCAGCGTCTCGACCGTCTCGACGACCAGGTCGCTTTCCCTGGCATAAAGCAGCGGCAGGTCGCGATAGTGACAGGTCACGTCGCCGTCGAGCCCGGCGAGGCCGGGGCCCGGCCGCCCGCCGCCAAGCGCGTGGATCACCAGCGGAAGCGCCACCTGGTCCAGCAGCACGTCCAGCTTCTGACTGGCCAGCGCCTCGCCGGGATCCTCGCGGATCGCCAGCGCCCAGTCCAGGAAGCGGCGGCCGAATTCCTGCGGGTCGGCGCCGAAGAACCAGCCGGCGTTGAAATACAGGTAACGCTCCCAATGCTCGTCGGGCTGGCTGGTGTCCAGCGAGCTTTCGTAATCCAGCCCGAAACGGTCATAGAGCGACTTCCAGATCGCGCCATAGCCCGGACCGTAAAGCGGCGGCTCGGGCCATGTCGCGCTGCGGCGCATCGAGGCCGAAGGGCGCGAGAAGTCGAAGGGCAGCCGGTCCAGCGGCCCGGTCACCAGCGTATCGCTGTCGAAGAAGACGAAGGGCTCGCCCGGCGGCAGCACCGACAGCGCCTCGATCTTGTTGCCGAAGGGATAGCTGGCGCCGAAATGCCGGGCGGTGAAGGGCAGGATCTCGGCCCCGAAATCCAGCAGCGCCAGGCGGATCGGGGCCGGTATCTTGGTCCGCGCCCCGGTCCAGGCACCCTCGGCACCGGGTTCCGCGACGATCAGCCGGCCGCGCCAGTCGGGGGCGCGGTGGCGCAGGCTGGCGGCGAACAGCGCCGCCTCCATGCCCAGGCGGATGTCCTGGCCGATCAGCAGGATATTGAAGGGGCCGGCCGGCACCGGCGCGGGGGCCCTGGTCTCGACCTTGGTCTTGGCTGCCGGCTTTTTGCGCTTCGCGGCGCGTTCGGCCTGGCGCAACTGGCGCTGGGCTTCGCGCTGGGCGCGGTTGGCGGCCTGCTGTGCGGCCCGCCTGCTCGTCGGGGGCGGGTCCTCCCGGTCCTTGTCTTTTCCCTTGTCCTTGACCACGTCACACATACCCATCTTGCGAATCTTTACCGCGACGGGTTTAGCAACAGGACGGGGTTTCGTTCCAGAGGTGAATTCGGTTTTCCTTATTCAACCGCCATGCGATATGGCGGGGAAAGAATAGGGAACGGAAACACCCTTGAATTGCATGAAATGCAGAAATTCGGCAGAAACCTCACCAAAAAGGCAGGTTCCCGCTCAACGGCTTTCATTGCAGGGTGACTTCAGCCGTTGAACGATTTCCACTTTTTGCAGGTACGGCAAGACCGGGTGAGACGTGGGCACCGTGCTCATCCGGTCGCTCTTTATTCGAATTTGACATTCTACCCGAGACTTGTCGATCATTTCGATAAAACCATGGCGCTTTTCCGCCGATGCTCTTGTGCAGGTTTATTGAATCGCGCGCCCTGCAACCGCACCGGCCAAGGATGTGTCGCGCGCATCGGCCGGGGCCCGGCACCGCCTTGCAGTTGAAATGACGGCATTCGGCTCGCCTATCGTCGGCCGGCAGTCCCTGCCCGTTCCCCAAGGCGGGTTTCCGCCATTTCCCGGCCGGGCATTTTCCCTTTCCAGATCAGCCCGTTTTCCCGGAATCCGGCGGCGGCGCGGCAGGGAGGCGACGAATCCTGCGGCAGATTTCCGGCCGCATGCGGGAACCTCCTGCACGGAACGGTCGTTCAATTCCCACATGCAAACTCAATCCGCTCGAAAGGAGTGCCGATGAACTGGGATATCATCGAAGGCAAATGGAACCAGCTCAAGGGCAGCGTCAGGGAAAAATGGGGCGACCTGACCGATGACGAACTGACCGAGATGGCGGGCAAGAAGGACAAGCTTGCCGGCAAGCTGCAGGAAAAATACGGCTGGACCAAGGAAAAGGCCGAAGAGCAGATCGACCACTTCTTCCGCGACAAGGTCTGACCCCGCTTTCACCCAGGTCCGACGACCCTCGGGGCCTCCGGTTCGCGCCGGGGGCCCTTTTCTTGCCGCGACCCGGCGGGATCAAGAACAAAATGCGAACAAATCCCCCATTGAACCTCTTGCGCGGGCTTCCTATCTTGTCTGCCAGCAGGGGGCGCAGACTGCCTGTCTTTAGGGGTTGCGCCTCTTGGCGAGAAAGGACTGATTCCATGAACGAATTCGCCCAAACCACCCATCCGGTCCTGCCCTTGCGGGACATCGTGGTGTTTCCGCACATGATCGTGCCGCTGTTCGTCGGGCGCGAGAAATCGGTGCGGGCGCTCGAGGCCGTGATGGAGCAGGACCGCCCGATCCTTCTCGCAGCCCAGAAGGATGCCGCGGTCGACGAGCCCGCCGCCGAGGGGATCTTCCGCACCGGCGTTCTGGCCAATGTGCTGCAATTGCTGAAACTTCCCGACGGGACCGTCAAGGTCCTGGTCGAAGGGCGCGAACGCGTCACCATCACCGATTTCGTGCCGAACGACGCCTATTTCGAGGCCCGCTGCGAGATGCTGCCCGAAGAGCCGGGCGACGAGGAAACGCTGGCCGCCCTGACCCGCGCCGTCGCCGAGGAGTTCGAGCGCTACGTGAAAGTGCGCAAGAACATCCCCGAAGAGGTCGTCTCGGCCGTAGCCGAGGCCCGCGATGCGGCGCGCCTGGCCGACCTGGTCAGCGGCCATCTGGGCATCGCGCTGGACAAGAAGCAGGAACTGCTGGAAACGCTGGTGACTGCCGAGCGGCTGGAAAAGGTCTATGGCCTGATGCAGGGCGAGATGTCGGTCCTGCAGGTCGAGAAGAAGATCAAGTCCCGCGTCAAGACGCAAATGGAGAAGACCCAGCGCGAATACTACCTGAATGAGCAGATGAAGGCCATTCAGAAGGAGCTGGGCGACGGCGAGGACGGCTCGAACGAGATCACCGAGCTGGAAGAAAAGATCGCGGCGACCAAGTTCAGCAAGGAGGCCCGCGAAAAGGCCGAGGCCGAGCTGAAGAAGCTGAAGTCGATGTCGCCGATGTCGGCCGAGGCCACGGTCAGCCGCAACTATCTCGACTGGCTGCTGGCGCTGCCCTGGGGCGTGAAATCGCGCATCCGCAAGGATCTCGGCAAGGCCGAGGAGGTGCTGGACGCCGATCACTACGGCCTGGAAAAGGTCAAGGAGCGGATCGTCGAATACCTGGCGGTGCAGAACCGCTCGGCCAAGCTCAAGGGGCCGATCCTGTGCCTCGTCGGGCCTCCGGGCGTCGGCAAGACCTCGCTGGGCCGTTCGGTGGCCCGCGCCACGGGGCGCGAGTTCATCCGCATCAGCCTTGGCGGGGTGCGCGACGAATCCGAGATCCGCGGCCACCGCCGGACCTATATCGGCTCGATGCCCGGCAAGATCATCCAGGCGCTGAAGAAGGCCAAGACCACGAATCCGCTGATCCTGCTCGACGAGATCGACAAGATGGGCCAGGATTTCCGCGGCGATCCGGCCAGCGCGATGCTGGAGGTGCTGGACCCCGAACAGAACGCGACTTTCGTGGACCACTATCTCGAGGTGGAATACGACCTGTCGAACGTGATGTTCGTGACCACGGCCAACAGCTACAACATGCCGGGGCCCCTGCTCGACCGGATGGAGATCATCCCCCTGGCCGGCTACACCGAGGACGAGAAGCGCGAGATCGCGCGCCAGCACCTGCTGCCCAAGCAGATCAAGGCGAACGGGCTGCGCAAGGGCGAGTTCTCGGTCAGCGACGAGGCGCTGACCCATGTGATCCGCTACTACACCCGCGAAGCGGGCGTGCGGTCGCTGGAGCGCGAAATCGCCAAGCTGGCCCGCAAGGCGGTGACCGAGATCCTCAAGGGCAAGGTCAAGTCGGTCGAGGTGACGCCCGAAAAGGCCGAGGAATACCTGGGCGTGCGCCGCTATCGCTATGGCCTGGCCGAAAGGGACGACCAGGTCGGCGTGGTGACGGGCCTGGCCTGGACCCAGGTCGGCGGCGACCTGCTGCAGATCGAGGCGCTGAAGCTGCCCGGCAAGGGCCGGATGAAGACGACCGGCAAGCTGGGCGAGGTGATGAAGGAATCGATCGACGCCGCATCCTCCTTCGTCCGCTCGATCAGCCCCGAGCTGGGGGTGAAGCCGCCGAAGTTCGAAAAGGTGGACATCCACGTCCACGTCCCCGAAGGCGCGACGCCCAAGGACGGGCCGTCCGCGGGCATCGCCATGGTGACCTCGATCGTGTCGGTGCTGACGCAGATCCCGGTCCGCAAGGACGTGGCCATGACCGGCGAGGTCACGCTGCGCGGCAACGTGCTGGCCATCGGCGGGCTCAAGGAAAAGCTGCTGGCGGCGCTGCGCGGCGGCATCAAGACCGTGCTGATCCCGGCCGATAACGAAAAGGATCTGGCCGAGATCCCGGCCAACGTCAAGGAAGGGCTCAGGATCATCCCGGTCAGCCATGTGCGCGAGGTGTTGCAGCAGGCGCTGGTGCGGATGCCCGAGCCCATCGAATGGGACGAGGCCGCCGAGGAAGCGGCCGAGGCCAGCCGGCTGGCCGCGACCCGTGACCAGGGCAGCGGCGGCGCGGCGGTCGCCCATTGACACAAGCAACCGCGCGGGCCATCCCGCGCGGTTTTTTCTTGACCGAGGCTCCATCAGAAAGGAGTTCGCTCATGGCAAGATCGGAGGGAAAACCGAAAAGGGAAAGCACAGCCGAGCCTGAGCCGGCAAGGGTTCTGCAAAAGCGGCAGCTTCTGGCCCAGGTCGCGCGGCGGACCGGCCTGCGCAACAGCGAGGTCAAGGCCGTCGTCGAGGCCACCCTGGCCGAGCTGGACGAGGCGATTGCGGCGGGCATGACGCTGGCGCTGCCGCCCTTGGGCCGGGCGCGGATCAGCCGGCGCAACGACAGATCGGGCGGCGAGGTCATCACCCTGCGCCTGCGCCGCCGCGCCGCCGGCGAGGCATGATTTTTCGTCCAAAGCCTCTTGCAGCCCGCCGCGGCTGCGGCTATCTAGCGCGCATCGGGCGATTAGCTCAGCGGTAGAGCGCTTCGTTCACATCGAAGATGTCAGCGGTTCAAATCCGTTATCGCCCACCATTATTTTCAACGACTTAGGCCAGCGCATACGAAGCGCGCCTAAGTCGATTGAACCTTCCCCTGCGGACGCAATCACAGAACTCGCGCAATTCAGCGCGCGATTCTCCACGCCCCACCACAGAGGAATGACGCCATGAGCGGGGCAGAACTGATCATCATTGGCGGGCCGCTCGCTTTTGGCGTGGCCGGTCTGATCTGGGCAAGACACGCTACTCGCGTTCGCCGAGCGCGGAAGCCCCACCCCCGCGACCAGAAGGAGAGGACATGAGCGACTGGCAACCGATTGAGACGTGCCCTGACTATGGCGAGCCGTTTATCGCGACATATCGGAATGAGGATTGGCGATGGGTGCCGGGGATCTGCGTCGTGTCGGATCGGATACGCACCACTGCCGGCGATGAGTTCCCAGCCACCCACTGGGCGCCGCTTCCGAAGCCGCCCCAGCCCCCGGAGGACGCGCGATGAGCCGGGACGCTTTCAGCCTCGCGAGGATAGCCATCATCTCTGCTGCTGTGGTCGGCGTGGCGTGGTCAATGTCATGGTCCGAGAAGGCGCGCCACGACGCGCAGAGGCCGCAGGTGGTTTGCACGGAGGGCGCGCGATGAGTGACGTGGAGCAAGCTTTCGCGGAACTGGATGATCTGGTGCGGTGCAGATGCCACCCCGCCTACAAGGACAGAGGGCTGCATGACCCCGATTGCAACTGCGATTACGCTGATACTATCTCGACCATCCGCGCCGCCCTATCCGACGAGCGGGCGCATGCGGACGCGATGGCGGAACTGATGGCTGAATGGTGCGATGCTGTCGACCGTGACTCGTCTTGGGACGGTTGGGACTACTGGTTCAAGCGAGCAAAGAACCTGATGCTTCCCGCCCACCGCGCCCGGCGTCAGGGGTGACAGCCAAATTTTTCTGGCGCGCTGCGATTTTTCCTCTTGCAATGCTAACATGACGTTAGTATACATGACCTATCAGCAAGACGCTGACCAACCACCGCACACGCGAGAGGATCAAGATGAACACCGTGATCAAATTCTCTGTCCAAGGCGACTGTCCGATGCGCATCATGTCGGACGAAACTCTTGTTTCGACCTACTATACCCGCAACGTCTCGACCAGCGTCAACCACGCCGACACCATGGAAGAGGCCGTCCAGGAGATGGAAGCGGCCGAGGCGAAAGGCTGGACCAACCTGCGGATTGTGGAAATCAATCACATCGTGGAAAGCGCCGATGAGCGTGAAAATCGCATCACAGCGCAATATGCCGATAGTTTTCGTGACATTGACAGCCAGGCTGGTGCATTTGCGACCTCTCATATGCATGAGCCGTGGTATCTCACGGCCGATGAGAGGGGCGCATAGATATCCCCGCCTCTGCGGGGGAGCATTTCGGTTGCGATACGATCAGCAACAGGAAGCGGGTCTATCCCCGCGCTTGCGGGGTAGATTGAGATCTGGCACAGAACCGCGATTCGGGCAATACGGGCAATGACCGACTGGAATATCCACTACCGCCGCATCTGCATCAGCCACAAGTTGACAAAGCACGACATCGTGGAGTGCTGCCGCCTGGGCGGCCTCGAAATATCGAACAGCAAGGCGGAGGCTTGGCGCCGAGCGTCGTCATCGGATCACCGCCACGTCACCAGGATGACAGAGGCAGAGTTCGACGCATTCACGCGCGGGCTAGTCGATTGGGCGCGTGAGGCATATCGTGACCCCAATATCTGACCCCCGCCCCTTCGCCGAGGTGCTGCGCGACTGGATCGGTCGGCACGGCGGCAGCGCCTATGCATCTGCGCCGCGGCTGCACACCACAGAGCAGACGCTGGGCCGCTGGCTGCGCGGATCGACCTGCGCCACCGAGACGGCGCAGCGAGCGCTCATGACGCTGGTGGATGAGGGGCGAGCTTAGCCGCAGCCAGCCGCCATCTGGTCCAGCAGCCGCAGCCCTGCCCGCTGAGACCGCGCCCCGCCGTCCTCGATCAGCGCCGCTGCCAGCGCCGTCCTTGACGCCTCCGTGCCGTCACAGATCGCGGTCTGGCTTACCGGCGTGCTGGCGCAGCCTGCCAGCCACGTCAGCGTCAGACAAGCGGGCAGAATTATCCACCGCATCTATTCTCTCCCTCGTTTCCCGGTAAGCGCGATCCTCGCCCGCGCGAGCCTCTGAGCGCCCCGCAGAGCGGCCTTTCAGCCACGCCCCTCCGAGACCCAGCAGGAACAACGCAAGGCCAGCCAGCGCCGCTTTCAGGCGCGAAAACAGCATGGCCGTCACCGGTGTTTGGCAAAGCGCGACACAGCGAAGGTGCCGGCGATACCAAGGCCGCTCACCAGCCATTCGGCCAGCCGGTCAATCTCGATGCTGAACACCTGCCCTGTCTGATCAATGGAGCCAATCCCTGCCCCGGCCAGCCAGCCGAAGAACACGTAGAGCGCGATGCGGATATAAAGGAACATGGTCACTTCCCTCCGAACATGGACTTGAAAAGCGCCAGAAGCGCGGCGATGATGCCCGCTGACGGCGCCGCAGGCTTGGTGGCGTTCGGCGCCGTCACCTTCGACATGGCTATTGCCGTCTCGCGCACGCTTTCCACGCGCCGCGTCCAGCCCTTGCCATAGGTCGGCCAGAGCAAGGCCCCGGTCTTGGTGTTCTTCGCCACCCGCAGGAACGCCAGCCGCGCGCTGATCGCCCGGTCAATCACGGCCTCGGGGTGCGCCTGCTGCGCCGCTGCGATGGTCTGCGGGCCGATCATCCCATCAGCCGTCACGCCGAGGGCGGATTGCAGCCATTTCGCGCCGCGCGAGACGCCGCTGTTGACCGCCGCGTCGAAGGCAACCAGATCCAGACCCGATGGCAGATCATCTCCGCGCACGGCATCCCAATAGTTCTGCCGGTAGATCGCAGCCACCTCGGCGGCGGAGATGTTGCGCAATTCGGCCTTGGTGATCGGTCGTTTCTTCCAGGCGCGATAGGTGGCGAAGGTGATGCCCTTCATCGTCGCCCCGCCGGCATCGCGCGGGTCGTCCGCCCAGCCCCCCTCG
>JAANMX010000767.1_pt1 | contig 40224 bp, 51 predicted proteins | sample 7279681 | NCBI WGS metagenome assembly JAANMX01 (sample SAMN14094542, study PRJNA606508) | bioreactor metagenome | isolation source: A lab-scale SPAN reactor treating ammonium-rich wastewater day 351 | place: Ireland: Galway | collected 2018-01-01
ATTGAGCTCAGCCCCGCAGGCAATAAGATACTTTACGACGGGCTCGGCTTTGTCATGCGGCGCATGAACCGCAGAGTTCAGAACGCTTGAATTGCTTGGCGACTTGAAACCAACATCAGCTCCAAGCCTGAGAAGAGTTTTAACTTTGCCCAGATGTCCATGCCCGGCAGCATGCTGCAAAGGAGTTCCGCTAAAATACGTACTGTCTCCGATTAACCTAGAGATGTAAGAATTAGGATTAGCGCCCATACTAATAAGAAACTCAAGCATGGACTCATCTGCAAAATCGCTTGAACAGGCCGTAACTAACAGCTCGTTGAGCGCTGCTTTATCTTTAACAAAATCAATTTGGCCTTTTAAATCGTCAAGCCGATTATATTTTACGGCGCTGTGAAAACTGATTTCCGCCATTAAACTTTTCTATGCCGCGTTCAGCAAGCCCTTATCCGCAAGAAGCTCCTGCAGCTCGCCGGTCTGGTACATCTCGCGCACGATGTCCGACCCGCCGATGAACTCGCCCTTCACATAAAGCTGCGGAATGGTCGGCCAGTCGGTGAACTCCTTGATCCCCTCGCGGATGTCGTTGTCCTCCAGCACGTTGATATCCCGGAACGGCAGGCCCAGATGCGTCAGCACCTGCACCACCAGCGCCGAAAACCCGCACTGCGGATACGCCGCCGTGCCCTTCATGAACAGAACGATATCGTTCTCGTTCAGCTCTTTGCGAATGCGGTCGAAGATGACGTTTTCCATGATTGAACTCCTTAATTCGTGAAATAAAATTACTCGGGCGCGGAGGTCTGCAGCGCCAGCGCGTGCAACTCGTCGCCCATCTTGCCCTTCATGGCGTCGTAGACCATTTTATGCTGCTGGACCCGGCTTTTCCCGGCGAAGGAGGGCGAAACGACATAAGCCGCGTAATGCTCCCCGTCCCCGCGCAGATCCTCGACTTTGACGCTCGCGTCAGGGATCCCCTCCAGAATCATCTTTTCGATCGCTGCCGCATCCATGGCCATAGGCTCCCTCCCGGTTATGCCGATCTCCGCCGTTCGGGCCTGAAATAGCCCGGAATCAGCGCCTTTTCAAGGAAAATCTGCCAAAATCATAGCACAGCCCCGCCCCGTGAAACAGGGGGCAAAAGAGCCGTGGAAAAAGATTCTTACGGCCAAAATGATTTTTTTCTTGCGCAAACCGGGTGCGATTTGTAACGATTGTTTTAAGCAAAAAACGCAACGCGAATATGCGGCTAGTGCATGGCTGCATAGCGATTGTGAGAATGCCGATAAGGGCGTTTTCGTTGACCGGACAACGGCACGGACGAAGTCCAAGTTGGTAAGAGAAGGTGTAAAAATAAGAATACGTTATAAGTGAAAAAGCTGTAACAGCCCCGGTTCACCCCGGGGCTTTTATTTTTTCACGGATCCTCAGGCTTCTTGCGTTTTGAATCCAGAAAATCCTTGAACGCCTCCGCCTTGCCCTTCACGCCCTCTTTGACGGCTTCGGCTTTTTCGCCTGTCCTCTCCGCCAGCTGCCGGGCGAGCGCCCCGACCGCCGCATCCCATAATCCCGCCGCGCCCAGCGAGGACGTGCTTTCAAATTCATCTTCATTCATCAGCAATGAAAACGACAAATCGAGCGGCCCCTCTCTGCCGTTAATATAGTTCACAATCGGCGCGGATAGAGTCTTTTGCAAAATCGTCGCGTTTTGCGGCGGCTCGACCCGAACATCTTTTAATACCAACGACCAGTCCATCTCGATTTCGGCATGATCGCCCAGCGTCCAGCGGTCTTCGACAAGCACGTCAAGCGATCCTTGCACAAACCAGTTGATCGGCGCTTTATCAACGTATCGCGCGATTACGCCCGCCGGAAAATCCTCAAGCCGCCACTGCGTCTCCCGGCCATTCCCGGTGTCTTGCGAAGTAATCTGGATGGTATGCCCGTCCAGATCGCCCGTGATGTTGGAACGGAAAAACGTATCGAAGATCGCGTACTGGCTGCGAAACGGCTTGCTCTCGATGGACCGCACCGTAAGCGTCAGAGGCTCGGCCTCACCTTTGAGAAGTTTAAGGGTCACGTTCCGAACGATCATGTTCGAAATAACGAAGGATTTCTTAGGCTTAAGCGGCTCGGAACGGGCGGTCTGCGCCTGCGGGGGCTGCGCCTTGCTCTTAACATCGCCCGAGACGCCATCGACAATAAGCCGCTCGATGATAACCGGGCTGAACAGCAGGCTGTAAACATCAAGATCAACCAGAACATGGTCCGCCCTGAGATCGTAATCGGCCTTACGCCCGTTCTCCGTTTTGACTGTAAGCCCGCGAAGCTCGACTAGCCCGGCAAAAAGATTGCCCTGCGCGGATTCAAACGAAATCTGCATGCCCTTTTGCTGCGCGACTTGCGCCGCGATCAGCCTGACGGTTGGCTCAAAGAAAAACAGGTTCGCAAGCACCAGAATCAGAGAGATCGACGCGAAAATCGCAGCTGAAAGTTTAACAACCCGATGCAGATGGTCAGGCCGTTTCCGGGGCGGTGGCGGAGCTTCATCTTCATTTCGAATGCCCGGCAGGCGGCGATCAGGCCAGCAGATATAAAGCTCTAACAGGCTTCCGATCAGCGAACTTGATAAACTCACCACAGCCACAGCGGCGGTGATAAACGGAATAAATAAAAACTCGCCCAGAAGGATAACCAGAAGTTCCATATTCTTTGCGGCCCCTACCGATGCAAAACCCGGATCTCAAACCGCCCGGAGGCCTCGCTTTTCTTATGATAATAAAGCATCGTCTCATCCGGGCTCAGGGCCGGAGCCTCGGCAAACCCCGTAATGGCAGAAAGCACCTCAGGCTCCCCGAACGGGTGCTTGGCGTCTTTTCGTTTGGCGACAAGGCTTTGAAAGATGAAACCGGGCAAAAGCCGCGTGTAGAAAATCTCCGTCTCGTCGCGAGAGATCGAGGCCGCGTAAATCACTTTATCTTTATTCAGCGCCGCAAAAATCTCCGCCGAGTCCGCCTGCGGCACGAACGCATCGCCCTCCTTGCGCGCATAAAAGAAATAAGATTCCACCGGAATCCCCTCACGCCCGAAATGCGTCTGGGTGGAATAAAGCGTCTGCCCGTCCGCGCTGATCTCGATATCCATGTTAAGCCACCCCAGCTTGCCCAGCGCCAGTTGGGGCAGGGGCACGATGTCCGTCACGGCTCCGTCTTCGAACCGCCCGCTGAACACGGTGTTTTTATGAAACAGCCCGTAATCTTTCGCCGACATGAAATAAAAACGCCCGGAATCGTCCATGCTCGGAACGCCGTCCACGGCCTTGGAGTTGACGTTCTTGATCTCGCCCTGAAAATCGAACGTATAATCGTTGATCCGCTTGGCCCAGAACATATCCTTGTCCTTGGCGTCCGTCTTGTCGTCATTGAAAAACAAAAACTTTCCGTCGCGCGAGATAAACGGCTCCATCGCGTCGCCCTCGTAACCCTTGATCGTCACGACTCGGTCGTCGCCCCATTCCTGATTCATCTTCGTGTCGGGCAGGGTGGCCTGACCGCCTGTGCACGGCGTCTCCGCAAACCACTCCAGAATCTCGTCAAGCAACGCCTCGGCCTCGTCCAGCTTCCCTGCATCGCCCAAAGGCTTGACTTGCATGATTTTCGGCATGATCGCCTCGACGGCGCACCCCTTGCCCGCGCGGTCCTGCAATAAACCCAGCGCCTTATCCCCTTTGGCCTTGAGCGCAAAAGGGTTAACAGCCATCGCCGCGCCGGACAAAAGACACAAAAAAACGGCCCCGATCAGGCCGTTTTTCATAATTCTTCCATGAGGGGTCATAATGCTCAGGAGCTCTGAACCTGCTTGCGCGCCTCGGCCAGCGCCTTATCGAGCTCCACATTCATAAGATGGTCGGAAATCTCGATGCTCTTGGCGTCGAAATCCTTGCGGACCTTGCGCAGAATATCGTCAAAGCCTTTCTCCTCAAGGTTCGCGGCCACAACCGACTGGGCGTACGTATTGGCATCCGCGCCGCTCAGGCCAAGCTTCTCGGCGGCCCACAGGCCAAACAGTTTGGACGTTCTGGCTTCTACGGCGAAATCCACCTTTTCCTGATGTGCAAAGCGGCTTTCAAAGGCTTTTTCCCGGTCGTCAAACGTGGTCATCGTAAAATCTCCAGCGATAAAAGTGGCAAAAGTGAGTATTTCGATACTTCTACCATTTGAATCCCCGTAAATCCATTGTTATATGAAGGGGTATCCTGTAAAAAAGGCGGCGCACGTGCCCAAGAAAGGAAACGGAAAACCACCCCATGGCCAGAAAAAAGAAACTCTACGAAGGCAAGGCGAAAATCCTCTTTGAAGGCCCGGAGCCCGGAACGGTGATCCAGCATTTCAAAGACGACGCCACCGCGCTCAACGGCAAAAAACACGCCATCATCGCGGGCAAGGGTGTGCTGAACAACCGCATCTCCGCCCATCTGATGACAAGGCTGGAGGGCATGGGAATCCCCACGCATTTCCTGCGCTCCGTGAACGCGCGCGAGCAACTCGTGCGGGCCGTGGACATCATCCCCATCGAAGTCGTTGTGCGCAACATCGCCGCAGGCTCGCTGTCTAAACGTCTGGGCATAAAGGAGGGCACGGTTCTGGGCCGCCCCCTCGTTGAATTTTACTATAAGAACGACGCGCTGAACGACCCGATGGTGACCGACGACCACATCATCACTTTCGGCTGGGCCGATACGTACGAGTTGGACGAAATGGTCGCTATGGCCTGGCGCGTGAACGATTATCTCAACGGCCTCTTCGCGGGCTTGGGCGTAATGCTGGTCGATTTCAAACTGGAATTTGGCCGCCTCTGGGGCGAACACGGCGAGCTTTACATCATCCTCGCCGATGAAATCTCGCCCGACAACTGCCGCCTCTGGGATGAAAAAACCAAGGAGAAAATGGACAAGGACCGCTTCCGTCTGGATATGGAAGATCAGGTCAAGGGCTACCACTACATCGCCGAACGCCTCGGCCTCGTGCCGCAGGAAATCATAGAGGGCGGAAACCTCAACGAAAATCTGGCCGATAAGCTCTCCCTGATCGAGAACGAATTCTCCCAGCAGCGCCGCCTGCGCGAACTCAATCCGGGTAAGCCTCGTAAAGTTTAGGGCATGCGCACATGATCACCGCGATACGCATTTTGGTGATCATCATAATGTCGGCGTTTCTGGTTGTGGCGGCTATGAACTACAAATATTTTGTCTGCGGCGCCAGCAAGGAGTTCTGCGTCCCCGGCTCCAATGCGTTCGCGTCATACATCGGGCCTAGCTACAGCCAGTCCTTCACGTCCGGCGGAGACTCAAGGGAACGTTAGCCCATGCCGTCCGCGCCCGGCCTCATGTCGGGAGCCTGCGTCGGTTGCGAAAACCTGACGGAACGGTGATCCCTGTCCAGCACTTCGATCTCGGCCATCTCAAGCTCTTCGGCGCTGGGGCTCCAGTGCTCCAGTCCGGCTTGCCGCTTGATGGACTCGAGCGTCACGGGCGAGGGGCGCCACCCGATGCTGGTGCCGATCTTATGCCCGAGCGCCTCGATATGAACGCTGTTCATATACCCCTCAAACATCGGCATATCCTCGGTGATTTTCGCCCCGCGCTGCACAAGCTCGTCAAAGATCCGGCAATCGGGTGTCTGCGGCATGTCGTGCATGTAATATTGAATATCCTCAGGCGTAAAACCCGACGTCACGCCGAGCAAAAAATCCCGAACCTGCTTAAGGTCGTTCCGGTCGATCTGAACATGCTCCAGACCCGACCCCGGATTCTGCGCGATCACGGCGTCGATCAGGCCGTTCAGCCTCTGGTGAAGCGTGGCGGCCCAGTCTTTGGAAAATTTCGAGACGGGCCAGGACAGGGAATTGAACTCCCGGGCGAAATCGCAGGCATCCGCGATAATCGCCTCCGAACGGGAATGCGGGGCTGTCATCCCGGCACGAGCGGTCCGCCCGATCACGCCCAAAAGGCTTTGCGCCTGCGCGTGAAAATCCTGCGACAAGACGTAATCTCGCGACAGCCCGGCAAAACCGGTCAGCACCTCAAACTCCTCGGCGGGGCGGGAACGTTCCATGCGCCAATTATATATGTAAAATATCGTGAAAGCTCAAGAAATTAAGGCGCGAACTGCTCCTGGAAAATCCGCTCTTCCAGATGATTATCCGGGTCGAACAGGAGCGTCTTGGAAATCTCCTTATACTCGCGCACATCCACGGTCACAACATCGCGGATCTCTTTATAGTCCGCCGAGGCGCTCACAGGCCGCTCGTTCGGGCGGATGATCTCGAACCGCACCCGGCTGGTGTTGGGAATAAGCGCCCCCGGCCAGCGTCTCGGGCGGAACGCGCTGATCGGCGTCATGGGCAACACGTTCGCGCCCAGCGGCACAATCGGCCCGGAGGCCGATGAATTATAAGCCGTGCTGCCCACGGGGGTGGACAGCATGATCCCGTCGCACACCAGCAGCGGCAGCCGCACCTCGTCATTGACGAAAATCATCATCTTTGCGGTGTTGTGCGTCTCCCGCAAAAGCGAAACCTCGTTGAACGCCAACTCGGTATAGATCTTCCCGTGCTTGTCGGTCGCGTCCATCCGCAGCGGAAAGATCGTATATTTCCGCGCCGCCGCGATCCGCTCCGGCAAATCCTTCTTCCGGTGCTCGTTTAGCAAAAACCCCAGCGTGCCAAGATTGATGCCGTAAATGGGCAGATCGTCTTTGATAAACGAATGAAGGGAATGCAGCATCGTGCCGTCGCCCCCCATGACGACCAGAACATCGGCGTCCTCGATCGGCGTATTCCCGTATTTCTTGGTGTATTCTTCAAGCGCCGCCTGCGCCTGCGCCTTGCCCGAAGCATGGAAACAGATTTTCATTGCTTCTCCTGCCACCCGTTCGGATCGTTCAAAAACGCCTCGACCGAACTTAACGTCGCCCGGTCGAAATATCCGCCCTTCTTCGCGGCCTCCAGAACCTCCCACCACGTGGTGAGCGCGTGCAGGGTAATCCCAAGCTCCGCCATATTCTGCTCGCTCTTGGCAAAGATGCCGTAATGAAACACGACAAACGCATGCTCCACCGTCGCCCCGGCGTTGCGCAGCGCGTTGACGAACACGGCCTTGCTCCCGCCATCCGTTTGTAAATCCTCGACCAGCAAAACGCGCGGCGCTTCGCCGTTTGAATTTTTCTCCGGCAGAACGCCCTCGATCTGCGCCATGCGGCCATAGCCTTTCGGCTCCTTGCGCACATAGACCATCGGCTTTTCCAGCCGCTCCGCGATAAACGCGCCGTAAGGAATGCCCGCCGTCTCGCCGCCCGCCACAAGGTCGATCGTCTTGACGTCCGCATCCTGCCGCAACAGCCACGCGCCATAATCCATCAGCGCCTTGCGCTCCGCGACGAACGAGATGAGGCGGCGGCAGTCGATATAAACCGGGCTCTTCTTCCCGGATTTCAGCGTGAACGGCTCCGCCGCGTTGAACAGGACCGATTTGGTTTTGATCAGAATTTCGGCGGAATCCAGCGCGACTTTTTTGCGCGTCAGCTTCCGCCCGCCATGCTCGTCCTCCACCGCCTCGACCAGGGCGATGAAATCCGTCATGGTCGATCCGGTGACCGACAAGGCTTTGGAAAGACTCTCGGTGGAGGGCCATCGCGGCTTGCCGTCGGGGCTGTGCCGCTTGCTCTTGTTGAACGACGTGGGGTCCAGCCCCGCCAGCCGCGCAAGCCCGGACGGCGAGTACCCTTTGGAAGCGGCCAGCCGATCAAGACCGAGCCAGATTTGAGCGTGCGTAAACATGATAGGATAATAGTCCCATTATGTTTCCAAAAGGTAAACAGGGAAAAAATTCTTAAAAAGACTTATCCCCGAAACCCTTCTCAACAGCATCCCCGCCACCCCCCTTGTCATCCCCGCGAAAGCGGGGATCCAGTCAAATAATCATCGTGGATTCCCGCCTGCGCGGGAATGACGCTGGTTCTCGTCGTGCGCGTTGTGATCGTCGTGTTTCAAAATCCGCTTTGCGTCTTCGCGCCTTCGCGATTCACCTGCCGCCCGCGCAATCTGCTGACACCGTCCGCCTCACTCGTAATTTTTTGCGGCCTTTCTCAAATTAAAAGCCTCAACTTCGTCTGTAATGATAATAGATTTTTTGGGATTGGTCGGATCGTAAGCCACTTCGACCTCTTCTCCCGGCAGGAAATAAAAACGCGGAGCAACGCCGTGCCACAAAAACATATACCCCACGCTCTCTATCCCGTTGTCCTTCATAAATGTGAAAGACGCATTTATAGCGTTACCCACCGTGCTTTTCCGGCATTTAATAACTTGCCCCGCTGTTCTTTTGCCGTGAGTAACAAGACTAACGTATTTCCACTCATCTTGAGCGTCGTCCCAAAGACTCAGGTATATAAAGCCTGCAGAAATAGAAAAAGCTAAGAAGGATTTGAGCGTGACAGGGTATCCATACAGCAGAATGGATATAAGAAAAACCAAGATATAAAATCCAAAAGGCAGGAAAACAAAGATGTTAAAATACTTGTGCCTAAAGTAACGCACCTTCGGGAGGTTCCTGAGTTTCTCCTCGTCCAGCTTGCCCTGACGCCTGAGGTCCTCTGCAAGTCTGAGCGTCTTGAGGCGCGGCCAGAGAAACGCAGAAAATTTTTTAAGTATGTGATTTTCGAGGACATAAGCCGTGATTGTCGCCGAAAGCCACTGCATCCAATGCATCGCCCTTTGCCTTTGCTATAAGTGCGCTGTGTTATCCCTGAGACCCATCCGCCCGTGATTTTAAAACCTACCATCCCCGCGCCCGCATTGTCATCCCCACCTTCCTTGTCATCCCCGCGACTTGTCCTCCGAAGCCTTGGTGAGAAGGAAAGCGGGGATCCAGTAAACCCTTAAGCATGGATTCCGGCCTCCGCCGGAATGACACTGAGCACTGAAAGCTTAGCGTCTTCGCGCCTTCGCGATTCAGTCTCCGCCCGCCCATCCCCCGCACACACCTGGTCGATTAGGAATAATATCCCAATTATTTTCTTGACACCGGAAAAATCTTATAGCATAAAAGAGAACAATATAGGAACATTCTTTTTTCAAAAAAGGAACAAATCAAAAACAAACACCCCGAAAACCCCGCATCCACCGCACGAAAGACACCCCAGACAAAAGGCGCAAAACCATGACAAACAGGCAAAAACACGGAATCCCGATCCTCCGGGACGCAAAAACCGTCCCCTTCGACACGGTGGAGGACGTCTGGTTCTGGTTCATCGCGGCCCAGCAGGCCCGAATCGACGGCGCGCGAATCACGGCGGGGCAGGCGCTGGTCGAACGCCCGTGCGAGCCGCTCGACATCCTCAAGATTCTCGACCGCCTGTATCGCCAGCGCACCCTGACGATGGATCACCTGATGGTCTTGCGCTTTTATGGCCGCCGCAACATGGCGCCCGACCCGCGCCGCATCAAGGAGGTCCGCGCCAGCAAACTCTGGCGGCAGGCGATGGACCGTCTCGAATCCGTATTCGAATCCAAGGGCATCCTGCGCCCCAACAGCTGGCTGATCCGCTTCGACCCCGACCGCCAAAAGCCGCACACCAATTTCACACCGCAACCGCAACGCAACCTCTGGGAAGGGATCGCCGCCGAATGACCGCCGCAACCGAACACACAAACGCCGAATCGCAACGCACCGTCTGGGTCGCCTTCACCGGGCAAACCGAGCTGCCCTGCCTGCGCCTGCTCAAACCCGGCTTCCGCCACTGCTTCGCCATCATCAGGGAGGAGGGGAACTGGATCGCGCTCGACCCGCTCGCCAACCGCATGGATGTAAGCGTCCATTCCGCCGCGAACGGGTTCGACATGCCCCGCTGGCTGCGTTCGCGCGGCCTCACCGTGATCGAGGCCCGCACCGAAAACCACGCGCGCCCCGCGCCGCTCATGCCGCTGACCTGCGTGGAGGCGGTGAAAAGAATCCTCGGCCTGCGCGCCCGCCTGATCTTCACCCCGTGGCAGCTTTACCGCCATTTGCACACACAGGCCCGCCGCCCCGAAACCCGCCGCGCCCTCTTCGAGAGCCTGCAACAGATGCAACAGAACCAAACGAAAGGAACCCTCTCATGGGAAGTCTGACCTCGCGCCCCAAGGCGCCCGCAACCCGCACCGTGATCGTGCAAAGCCCCGCCGTGACGACTCCCTCGGTGGCAACGCCCGACCCGCAAACCCCCGCGACGCCAACGCCCGCCGAACAGGCCGCGCAGGCCCGCACCCGTGATCTCCTCACCCGCCGACGCGGCGTGCTGGGCACCATCGGTACGGGCTTTCGCGGGCTGCTCGGCGCGTTCAACACCACCAACCGCAAAACCCTGCTCGGAGAATAAGCGATGAAACCCCGCACCATCACCCGCATCAACCCGCAAACGCAGGAAAACGACGATGACGCCGCCGCCCGCATCATCGAACGCTACGAAGCCGCCCGCCGCAAGCGCGGCGACTGGACCCGCCTGTGGGAGGAATGTTACGAATACGCGCTGCCCCAGCGCGGCGGATTTTTGGGTGAGCCTATCCCCGGCGCGCCGCGCAACAACCATATCTACGACGCCACCGCGATGGACGCCGCCGACCAACTCGCCTCCAGCCTGCTGGCGAACCTCACCCCCACATGGTCGCAATGGTTCGGCCTAAAGCCCGGCCCCGATCTCTCGCCCGCCGAAGCCTCCGCCCTCGCACCCGTGCTGGAAAAGGCCGCGAAGAGCATGCAATCGCACTTCGACCGCTCCAACTTCGCCGTCGAGATTCACCAATGCTATCTCGATATGGTGGTGGGCGGCACGGCCTCGCTCTCGTTCGAGGAGGCCGAACCCGGCGGCTTCTCCGCCTTCAAATTCTCCTGCCTCCCGCTCTCGCAGGTCGTGCTGGAGGAGGGGCCCGATGGCCGCCTCGAAGGCGCTTACCGCCGCATCCCCCTCACGCTCGACCAGATCCTCGACCGTTACCCTTATGCCGAAATCCCCGCGAATATGCTCGAAGTCGCCTCCCGCGATCCGCAGACGCGCTTCGTCGTTCTCGAATCCGTCCTGCCTGCGGGCCTCAATTTCGAATACACCGCGCTGCTCGATGATCCGTCCGCCCCGCCGCGCATCCTGCAATCCGGCGCGTTCGAGCAATCCCCCGTCATCAGCTTCCGATGGATCAAATCCCCCGGCGAAACCTATGGCCGCTCGCCCGTGATGAAGGCGCTGCCCGACATCAAAACCGCGAACAAGGTGGTGGAGCTGATCCTGAAAAACGCCTCCATCGCCGTGACCGGAATCTGGCAGGCCGACGACGACGGCGTGCTCAACCCCGCGAACATCCAGCTTGTTCCGGGCAGCATCATCCCCAAAGCCATCGGCTCGAAGGGGTTGCAGCCGCTCGATATGCCGGGCCGCTTCGATGTCTCGCAGCTCATCCTCGAAAATCTCCAGTCCCGCATCCGCCACGCGCTCCTGACCGACAAGCTCTCGCCCATCTCCTCCCCGCGCATGACGGCGACCGAGGTGCTCGAACGCTCGGCGGAAATGTCGCTGCTTCTGGGCGCAACCTATGGCCGCTTGCAGACCGAACTTCTGACCCCGCTCGTCAAACGCGCCTTTTCCATCCTCCGCCGCCGGGGCGAGGTGCCCGACATCGCGCTCGATGGCCGCCTCGTCGCGGTCGATTACCGCTCGCCTCTCGCACGGGCGCAGGGCCAGAGGAACGTCCAGAACACCCTGACCTGGATCACCTCCGTGCTGGCGATGGGCCCCGAGGCCGCGCAGACCGTAAACCTCCCCGCCGCCGCGCGTTTTCTGGGCGAGGCGCTGTCCGTGCCCTCCGACCTCATCCGCGCGGAACTTCTCCAGCCCGCGATTCCCGTCCAACCCGAACGAAAGGACTGATCCATGTTCACACGCCGCAACGAACCGCAAGATCCCAACGGCCCCTTCGTCTACCGTGCGCCGGAGCCGCAAAATCTCGAACTCCGCGAGATCGAGAAATGCTTTGCGCGTCTTTTCTCCACCGACGATGGTCGCCGCGCCCTGGGCTATCTTCAGGCCGTAACCTTCCAGCGCGCGCTCAGCCCGTCCTCGTCCGACCAGCAACTCCGCTACGCCGAGGGGCAACGCGCGATGGTCGCCACCATCCTGCGCCTCATCGACCGTGGCCGGAACCCCGCATAATCGAACCCACCCAAACCCCAAGACAAGGAGTCAAACATGACCGAAAATCTGCTCACCAACGAGATCCCCGAGAAGTTCCTCGACCCCGAAAGCGGCGAACTGCGACTCGACCGCCTGCTGCAATCCTACCGCGCGTTGGAGAATAAACTCTCCGGCACGCCCGCCGCGCCCAAAAGCCCGGATGAATATTGCATCGACTGCGCCCACGGCCTCTTCAAGCCCGACGCCGAGATCAACGCCCGCCTGCATCAGATGGGCTTCACCCAGGAACAGGCGCAGGAGGTCTACAACCTCGCCGCCGAGAAGCTGATCCCGATGATTGCCGAACTCGCCGCCGAGTTTCAGGCCGACCGCGAAGTGGAAAAACTCGTGACCCACTTCGGCGGGGCGGAAAACTGGCGCGAAATCTCCCGCCAGCTTCTCGCCTTCGGCCAGAAAAACCTGCCGCCCGAAGTTCTGGATAGCCTGTCCTCGTCTTTTGAAGGCGTTCTGGCCCTCCACCGCATGATGAAAGGCGAGGAACCCAAACTCAGCCGCACCCCGGCCAAGGGCGGCGAAACCCCGGGCGACCGCGAGCTTTCCTCCATGATGCGCGACCCCCGCTACTGGCGCGAACGCGATCCAGCCTTCGTCGCAAAAGTCACCGAAGGTTTTCAGAAACTTTATGGCTCCTCTGACCGAATGGGGTGATGAAGGCCACGTTGAACGTATGAACGACACGGCTTTTCATTGAATACTGCCTCATGAAAACTCGAAAGGCCCGCGCACCTGCGGGCCTTTTTTTCTGACGCTAATTTTTTCTTGCTGCATCTGCGAAGGCCGACATATAAAGAATACGGAGAAACTGTTTAGACCTATCTTGATTGCCATGCCCGACGGCTTGACCAGCGGTTTTGTGCCTTTGCGCCTGAATTTCGAAGCGGCTCAGGAAAACGGCCGCTTCTATATCTATTCCATATGGAACCGCAAAAAAGACAAATACTATGTCGGCATCTCGCGCAACCCGCCGCGCCGCATCAACGAACAGCTCCGCTCAAAGGCCGAACTGAAAGACGATTACGCGCAGGAAGCGACGGCCGATCAGACCCGCGCCCCCGAAGACCGCGTGTTCGAATGCGGCATCCTAAACCCCGAAGGTTATGAAACCCCCTTCATTGGCTGCATCGCCGAAGTGCTCTACATGGTCAATCTCGAAAAAATGGGCAAGGCCGTATACAACCGCAATAAATTCGGCGGCCACCCGGAATTGAAAGACCAGCGTCTGGCCTTCGAGGCGGTGGTGAAAATCATCGACCCGTGCCTGATGGGCCACCCCACGGATCAGGAAATGCTGGCGCTGGAAAAACATATCGGCGAAATCCGCGAATACGCTGCGCAAGTCGGGCATCAGGGCGTCTTCGACCGGGAATTCATGGTCGCACTTGAAAGCGCATGGGACGATTACACCGAACGCCGCAGACAGGCGGGCTTCGGCCGCAAGCCGCTCTCGACCCGCATCGCCTTCGCCGACGAATATAAAAAGCTCGTGGCCGTAAACGATAACGACCCGGTGGGCAAAACGCCGATCCATCAATATAAAATCCCGCTCGCTCTGCCCGCCCCGGAACAAAAAGCGGGCCAAGCCCACTATGAGGACGCGCCCCTCGCCGTCGCAGGCGATGAACCCGAACCGTTTTAAAAATCCGTTTACCCTCAGGCCCCACCCGTCATCCTGAGCGCAGCGAAGGATCTGAACCATAGAACCAACAACAGATCCTTCGGCTCCGCCTCAGGATGACGAAATCCTCTGATCGCGTCGTGTGCGTTGTGTTTGATAGGCCGCTGAGCGTCTTCGCGTCTTTGCGATTCATAGAGTGGATTCCGGCCTTCGCAGGAATGACGGAAAAGAGTAGGAAGGCGTCATTGCGAACCCGCGCGAGCGGGTGAAGCAATCCATAAATCCGGTTGAGGTGGATTGCTTCGTCGGCTCAAGGGCCTCCTCGCAATGACAGAAGAGAACGCCAATAGCGTTGTGTACGCCGTGATCTTTGTGTTTTACGGAAAGCTTGGCGCCTTCGCGATTCACATAGGGTTTGCAGGCTTAACGGGCATACCCGAAAAAACAAGCCGCAAACCCTTGCAACTTAAAACTTGAAACTTGATCTATTCCCGCTCAGCTCATCTGCGAGTCGGTGAAGCTGCGGGACACGAAATCGTCCACGACCTGCTGGAAACTGTCGCGGATCGCCTTCGTCATCGGCTGGAACTGCATCGCCACGCGGTTCTGTGACTTGCGCACCACGTTCGCCATGTGCGGCACGTCGAGAATCGTATCGCGCAGCTTGAATTTCATCGTGACCTCGAACGGCTCGTCCACGGCGAACAGCCGGTCGTCCGCCGCGATCATGAACCCGCCCATGCTCCAGTTCTCGACCGGATAGATCTTGCCGTCGATGATGGTCACGCAGCTATCGCCCGCCCGCCGCGCAAAGCGCCGCCGCGTCGCATCGTCGTTTTCGTCTTGGGGGGAGGAGGTGAAACTGGAGATGATTTTACCGAACATGACGCCGCCCGAATGAGTGAGATACACGATTACGAATCGATCATAGGCCATTTTTCAGAACAACTTAAGCAATGCCCGGAACGCCCGCCAAACTATGCACGTTTTTTTCTTGACACCGTAGGAATTAATTCATATTATACGATTATCAACGCCGGAAGTGCGCCCGTTTCAAAGGGATGCGTCCGGCGAAAGTTTTTTCCGGGAATCGCAGACAACGCCCCGCGCGGACATCCTCCGCGCCGCGCCTGCGCGCCCCGTCCTCCGCCCCTCGGCCTCGAAATCAGAGACAACCGCGCCGGAGCCTTCACCCCCCGCAACAATCCTATGAAAGAGGTTTGAAATGTCTACAACTCTCGACCAGGCCTTCATCAAGCAGTTCGAACGCGAAGTGCATGAAGCCTACCAACGGCAGGGCAGCAAGCTCCGCAACACCGTCCGCACCATCGGCAACGTCAACGGCAGCTCCGCCGTGTTCCAGAAGGTCGGCAAGGGCACGGCCTCCACCAAATCCACCCACGGCATGGTCCCCGTGATGAACCTGAACCACACCAGCATAGAGGTCGTGCTTCAGGATTATTACGCGGGCGACTGGGTGGACCGCCTCGACGAACTCAAGACGAATATCGACGAGCGTCAGGTCATCGCCAACGCCGGCGCGAACGCGCTGGGCCGCAAGACCGATGAACTGATCATCAATGCGCTCGCCACCGCCTCCGCGCACACGGTCGTCGATTCCAACATCGGCATGACCAAGGATAAAATCCTGTCCGCCTTCCAGACCTTCGGCACCAACGACGTGCCCGACGACGGCCAGCGTTTTTGCATCGTCGGCTGGAAACAGTGGAGCGAGCTTCTGGAGGTCGAGGAATTCGTCAACGCCGACTATATCGGCAAGGAATCTCTGCCCTTCGCCAGCATCACGCAGGCGAAAATGTTCCTCGGCACGGTCTTCATCCCGCACTCCGGCCTGCCAATCGACGGCAGCGATATCCGCTCGTGCTTCTACTACCACCGCACGGCGGTCGGCCACGCGGCGGCCAGCGACGTGAAGACCGACATCACCTGGCACGGCGACCGCGCCGCCCACTTCGTCAACAACATGATGAGCCAGGGCGCGGGCCTGATCGACCAGAGCGGCATCGTCACCATCAAGTGCGACGAAACGCCTGATTAATCCAACCCGAGAAAACATAAGGAGAAACCATCATGGCTTTCATCGCATCCGACCTGAGCGTTCTGGCCTACGCCAATAACTTCACGCTCTGGCACTACACCACCACAGACAGTTCGGTCACCGCCGGCGGCTATTTCAACAAGGCCGTCGATATGCTGCGCGTGAACGATCTGATCATCGCCAACGTCGATACGGACGGCACGCCGGACACGACCTTCTATGTCGTGACCAGCAACAACGGCACGACCGTCGTCATCGCCGCCTACTCTTAACGGTGGCTCATCCTTTGCTGATGGCATCCCCGCGAAAGCGGGGATCCACAGCAACGGCCAAAACCCAAGAGAGCAGGGCGGGTCCTGCCCTGAACGCTCCGGCCCTCAACGCCGGAGCCTGAGACGACGCGGGCTTGAGCGCGTGAGCCTCCTCCTCACATGTCCGTAGCGCTCGCCCCCGTGCCGTAAAGTCGCGGCCCTGATCCGCGCCCGGACCCTATCGACGCCCCCGGTGCAGCTCCTCATGTCTACAGCGTGAGGGGCTGCACTTCCTTTTTTTTTAAACAGTTTTTAGGAGAATCCCATGGCACTATCCGATATTGCCCTGTCCGCGCGTGCGCTCATCCGCATCGGCGCCGCCCCCATCACGTCCTTCGCCGACGGCACCGCCGAGTCCGAAATCGCGGGTGCGCTCTTCCGCCCCGTCTGCGACGCGCTGCTCTCCGCCTATGGCTGGAGCTTCGCAACTGGGCAGGCGAACCTGACCCAGCTCGTCACGCCCCCCGTCGCCGATTATCAATACGCCTATCAACTGCCCGCCGATTTCCTCCGCGCCCTTTCGCTCGGCACCGGAACGCGCGGGCGCGGCGCGACTTACCGCATCGCCGCCGGGGCAATCCACACGAACGAAAGCGCCGTGACCCTGACCTATATCTTCCGCCCGGAGGAGGAATCCTTCCCCCCGTATTTCGATCAGGCGCTCATAACACGGCTGGCCGCCGAATTCTGCATCCCCGTGACCGAGAGCACCTCCCGCGCCGAGGCGTTGTTCAGATTGGCCGAACAGGAATTTCAACGTGCCCGGCAAATCGACGCGCAGCAGGACACCCCCGGCCGCATCGAGGATTTCACGCTGGTCACGGTCAGGGATTAAATTATGCCAGACAGAAATAAACCAGTCCGTCATGACGCCACAGGCCGCATCATCCGCGACTGGGAGAGCGAAAGCCGGAAATGCGGTGATCTTGAGGTGGATTACACGAACGCAGGCGCGCAAGTTTACATCGCCGAACAAAACCTCCGCCGCGCGGAAGGCGAGCGTGACGGGCTGATGCGCGAAAGGGAGCGTATAGACGATGATCTGGCAGTTTTGTTAAGCGAAATGGAAAAAGAAAGCCGGCAGGGAAGAAAAGCTGAGATAAGAGGCGCAAAAATTTTCGGCCCCATCGGCGGAATCATCGGGGTTCCTGTAGGGCCTGGAGCCGTGATGGGTTTGGGCGCAGCTGGGATGCGCGTAGGCAGAACTCTGGGTTATGCTCTGGAAGAGACAGGAGATGCGCTAAATCCAAACACACGTACCGACTTCACTTTGGATTATGAATTGAAGAAATTGCTGATAAAAAGGCGCAATATTTAAGAAAAAATACAATTCGTGATAGAAAAGATAGAGCGTACGCTTCAGATGGAATACGACAAACGAAAGCGTGTGGAGAGAGATTTGCGGGAACGCCTCATAACCTGCCGGAGAGAGAAATCATGAAGGGCAGCCCTGCCGCCGCCGAACAAATGTCTGGCGGGTGGAATCTTTTATGCCGTCGCGAAGTATGGCTGCAATATGGTCCGCGCCGACTTTATTTTTTTCTTTTATTGGGAAGCACAGGGATTTTTTTGAGCCTGATCGAGGTTTTCGCGGCAATCAGGAGCGCAATAGAAAGTCAGCAAGACGACATAGGCAGCGAACCTTTTTTTTGGGGTATCGTGACAGCAATCATAAGCATTCAAATTTTTATTTGGGCCTACACATGCTTAAAGTGGAGGAATAAAAGGAGCGGCCCGGAAGAGCCCGATATTCAGGAGCGTTTTAATCATACCCAGCTCTACATGGTATATGCGCTGGGCGCACTGGGAATATTCGCCTGCCTCTGGGATGCTGTTTATCGCATCGCCTTGATCGAGATATACTTAAATCAAAGATTTGAAGTTTTTCACATGACAGAAACACTGGTGTTAGCAGTCGTCTCATGGGAAATGTTCAAATGGGCAGCCTCAGGAATAAAAAAACGCAAAGCGGGCCGGGGCCATGGACCCGATCCTACGTAAACTCGGCACGAGAACGCACACATTCCGCAGCGTTGCAGGGCAGGGCACGGTAAAGCTTGAAAATATTCTGTAAAAAGCCTAAAACCCCGGTTAGAATAAAGAGAGATGAGGAGTAAGGCCAATGGCATGGAGAGAGAAATTCGCGGCCCTTCTCGGGCGCGGCAAACAGGAGCCCCAGGACCACAGCCCCGGCTATGGGCTAGGCGAGGAAGCAGGCTTCACGCTCCCGGTCTTCCCCGAAGACTCTGAGGCCCAGCCGATTCTTGTCGCGGCGGCGCCCGAACAATTCGCCTTCGCCGGGGTCGTCCACCCCATCCCCGAAGACGACGAACCCTTCCTCGGCATCGGCTGAGCGCATACGCTGCGAACCGGAAAACCAAACCGCCCCCTCGGGCGGTTTTTTTATTGAGATAAGGAAAGCCCATGCCCGAAAACGGAACCCTAACCCGCACCGACGCGACGGGCCGCATCATCCGCGACTGGAATAATGAACGCAAAATATGCGCTGATCTCGAAGCGGATTATACGAACGCAGGCGCGCAAGTTTACATCGCCGAACAAAACCTTCGCCGCGCGGAAAAAGAGCGCGAAAGCCTGATAGAGCAAAAAGAACGTCTTGAAAACGAACTGGCGGTTTTGCAACGGGAAATCGAAAAGGAAAAACAACAGGGAAGGAGAGCGATCAATCGTGGAGCGGAGATCTTTGGCCCCATCGGCGCGATTATAGGCATGCCGGTCGGGCCGGGAGGTATGATGGCCCTTGGCGCAGAAGGGATGCTGCTAGGAGGGCGAATAGGCCAATATTTAGAAGAAATAGGTGATTCCATAAACAGCAATACAAGAACAGATATAGCCTTGAACTTTCAAAAACAAAATCTTTTAAGAAAAAAACAGGAAATTGAAAAAAATTTATTGTCTGTGTTAAACTCGATAAGAAATACTCTTAGCCCTGAGTACGAAAACAAAAAGAAAGAGGAAACGCATATTCGCGAGCGACTTCTGAACTGCAGGCGAAAAAATTAAATAGAGATTTGAAATTGGAAAATCTTCAGCCGGAAAAGCCCGCCAAACCACCATTCTATAATAAAAACGTACATGGATGGGCGGTTGTGATAGCGGTGATTGCGTTTGCAAGTCAGCTGACATGGCAATTCGGCCCTGTGTATGGCATCCCGGGGGGGCTTATCAGCGCAGGGCTCTATCACATCCTTATGCGCCCATAATCATCCGCAATTCCTGCTAAACGCAGAATAAAATTTTTTATCCAAAAGCTATCAAAGCTTGACCATCAAGAACGCAATCGCAAACCGCCCCCCGGGCGGTTTTTTTATTGAGAAAAGGAAACCGCCATGCCCGATACCCGCACCCCCGCCCGCACCGACGCCACAGGCCGCATCATCCGCGATTGGGATACACAAAACGAGACCCCGCTTCCAAAGCGCAAGCCTACAACGGGCATGGAACCGCCCCCTTATCGCCGCGATGTCTTCAAGGGCGAACGCCGGACCGAATGGGACGACTGGAGCCGGATTTTGCAGCTGGACAAAACGCTTTCAGGCGCTGAGAAAAAAGCGTTCCACGACATTTTCGCCGCAGAGGGCGGAATGAAAAAAGCCCCCGGCGGCTCCGCAGTCGCAGGAATTTTACAGACGACATTGAATGACTTGATCACGAGAAAGAGAGTGGAGCCGCTAGTAGGCCGGAAAGGTGAGGAAATTAAGACGGATGATCTCGATCTTCAGGATGTTAAAGATGTTTACAAGGGCTTCTTCAATCAACATTTTGAAGGTCCGGCAAAGACATATAATTTGAAGAGCCAAAAAAGAGCAATAGAAGGGTACCAGATTCTAGGGCTTATAGGAGATCCAAGAATAGCGTCGTCAGTTGCCGATATGCTTTTTAGGGAGGGCTCGGGCAAAGGATCTGAAATTATCCAAAACTCTATCAGGCTGTCCGACCCCGAGCAGGATACAGGGAAAGGTGGTGCATTTGGAAGCATGACCCTGAAAGCCCTTCAGGAAATCGCAAAGGACCCCCGAAAAGCCAGAAGCTTTCTTGAATTTTCAGCCAATGCGAGAAGGAGAGAGGAAAAGGCCCGCAACGACTATTTCCGTTTCCGAGATGAAGAATAGAAAGACGCGATCCTATAAGGTCCCGTCCGCCGTCGATTTTTTGTATTTTTCGATCAAATCCTTGGCGGGGCTCCCTGTAAGAATGTCCATCGGCGGAAGATAATCCTGCGCGTCAAGGTCACTATCAATAACGGATACAAGGCTCCAGTAATCGGGATGGTCCTTGCGCGAGAACGTATAGGTGCCGCTCAACTGATAAAATCCTCTGGTAAAACGGTAATCTTCCGCTTTCGTATTTTTATCACCATAAGTGCCGCTGATCGTGCCTGTGAAGTCGAATTCATAAGTCCTGATTTCGGTAATGTTGCCGTTGAGAATGCCGACATTGACGGATTGTGCGCTGCCGCGGTCCTCTAGGCGGTATTCATGCCAGCCCATCAGCGTGTAAGGGCCGCGCGGACAGCCAGGCTTCTCAGGCTGGCCCTCTGATACCAGAAGAAAGCCGGGTGAGCGGGTTTCGCCTTGTGCTGAACGGATCAAATCGACGGCTTTACCGAGGCCGTGCTGTCCGCGCGGAATCGTGATGTCGAGTTGGTTTTGCATCAGTTCAGGATCGTAAAGCAGCTTCGCCTCCGCCTCGTCCTTGATGACGGTCGTGGCCGAGGAGGGACACACGGGCGCTCCGCCCGGCCTCGCCACCGCACAGGCGGCAAGGGCAAACAGACTGAGAACGGCAATCAAAAATTTTAAGCGCATCATCTCGAAAAGTTAGCACGCCCGCAAGGCGCGGAAAAGAACGCAAGTAAGTAATCAAAAAAAGGAAAACCCATGACCCTGATCACCGAAGTCAAAACCACCTTCACCGCCGGCGAAGTCTCGCGCGCGCTGCTGGGGCGCGGCGATTTGCGCGCCTACGATAACGGCGCGCTGGCCCTGCGCAACGTCTTCATCAACCCCACGGGCGGGGTGCGCCGCCGCTTTGGCCTCGGCTTTGTCGATACCGCGCCGGGCAACGGCAAGATAATCGCGTTTGAATTCAACACCGAACAGACCGCGCTGCTGCTCCTCACGCACGAACGGATCGACATTTACACGGGCGGCCTTCTCGCCGCCACCATCGCCGCCCCGTGGGAGGAGGCTCAGATCGCGCAGCTCGCATGGATTCAAAGCGCCGACACGCTGCTGCTCGTCCATCCCGACGTTCCGCCGCGCAAGTTGACGCGCGGTTCGGGCGGAACATGGACGCTCTCGAACTGGAGCTTTTTCACCGAAAACAACGTGGTGCAGCAGCCATACTATAAATTCGCCGAGTCCGAAGTCACTCTGACCCCCAGCGCGACGACGGGCGCGATCACCCTCACGGCCTCCGCGCCGGTCTTCGAGGCGGGGCACGAAAACACGCGCCTGCGCGTCGGCGGCAAGGAGGTGGAGATCACCGATTTCGACTCCCCCACGGTGGTCAGCGCGACCGTGATCGAAACCCTTGCGGGCACGTCCGCCACCATCGACTGGGCGGAGCAGGCCTTTTCCCCCGTGCGCGGATACCCCGTCACCGTCGCCTTCCATCAGGACCGCCTCGTGATCGGCGGCAGCCGCGACCTGCCCAACCGCCTCTGGTTCTCCAAATCCGGCGACCTGTTCAACTTCGACCTCGGCACCGGGCTGGACGACGAGGCCATCGAATTCGCCATCCTCTCCGATCAGGTCAACGCGATCCGGGGCGTATTCTCAAGCCGCCATCTTCAGGTCTTCACGAGCGGCGCGGAATGGATGGTCACGGGCGATCCGCTCACCCCCGGCGCGGTGCAAATCCGGCGACAGACGCGCACAGGCTCCGTCATCAACCGCTACATCCCGCCGCTGAACGTAGACGGCGCGACCCTGTATGTCGCCCGCAGCCGCAGCGAGATCCATGAATTTCTCTATACCGATCTGGAACAGGCCTACACCTCCACCGACCTCGCGCTGCTCTCGCGCCATGTGATCGAAAACCCGGTCGATCAGGATTACGACCAGCGCAACCGCCTGCTGTTCGTGGTGCGCGAGGATGGCAAATTCGCGACCCTCACCGTCTTTCGCGCCGAAGCCGTCTCCGCCTGGACGCTTCACGAAACCGACGGGCTCGTGAAATCCGTCGCCGTGGTGGGCGACGAGGTTTATATGCTCATCAACCGGGCGGGGGATTATCTGCTCGAACTCTTCGACCAAAACCTTCATCTCGACTCCGCGCTGGCCGGGGAGGCGAGCAGCCCCGCAAGCGTCTGGTCCGGTCTCGATCATCTGGAGGGACGAACCGTCAGCGTCAAGGCCGACGGCGCGCTCCTGCCCGGCCATCTCGTGACGGGCGGCGCGGTGACGCTCTCCGAACCCGCAAGCGCGGTGGAAATCGGTCTGCCCTATACGCACATCATCGAGCCCCTGCCGCCGAACGAAACGGCGGCGGTCGGGCCGGGCCGCAAGGTGCGCCTCGTGCGCGGACTCTTCCGGCTGAAGGATACGGCATCTCTGCGCCTTGATACGGGAAGGGGGCTAAAGGATATAACGTTCCGCCAGATCGGGGAGGATGAAATCCTCGACGGCCCAGCGCCGCTGGTCAGCGGCGACATCGCGGTGCGCGCGCTCGGCTGGCAGAAGGACGGCACGAAGCCCCTCTGGCGCATCGAGCAATCGGCCCCGCTTCCCTTCGAGCTTCTCTCCGTCACAACGGAGCTGAAGGTGAATGAATAACCCTAGGGAGAAAACCATGTTTGAACATATCGCGTTGGGATTGCGGTTAAGCAACCGCGTCGGCAACAACCTCGAAAACGAAGAAAAGGACGTTCTGGCCGTAAAAAGCCGCCTGCACCGCGCTGGGTTCTTTAATCTGAACGAAGGGGCGGAGCCGCATGGATACATGACGAGAAGCATGGACGGCGCCATCCGTTCGTTTCAAAGTGCCAACGGCCTGCGCGTGGACGGCATCCTCAACCCCGGCGGCGAAACGGAATCCGCGCTAAGGAAAATTGCAACAAGCAGTACCGAGGAAAACATTCCGGTTCCCAAACGCAAGCCCGCACATCTGGATGCCACGGGGCGGATGATCCGCGAGGATACACCGAAAGCCTACAAATATCTCGACCGCGTTCCCAAACCAAAAACCGAATTGTTTAAAGGCGACCGGGCGCAAGAATGGGAAGACTGGAACGCCCTTCTGGAACAGGATCGGGAACTCGGGTCCGCGCACAGAAAAGCCTTCTCGGAAATCTACGCCTTCGAGGGCGGTATGCGTTCCCCCGCAGGAGGCACTGCCTTTGCGGGAATAGTGCAGCCAACACTGGATGGCCTGAAAAGAAACGGGCTCCTTTCAGGACTACCAGAGGATTTGAAAACCAAAGAACTTAATCAGACAAACATCAATCAAGTCTATAAAGCTTACTTCAACGATATCTTCAAGGGAGCCGCAAAAACCGCCAAACTAACACCCGACAAGGGTTACACGCTTCTCGGAACGATCGGCGATGATCAGGTTGCGGCGGCTTTCGCGGATACGGTATTCAGGGCCAATCCAGAACAAGTTTCCGTTCCAATGGTAAAAAACGCAATCAATAAGGCTCTATCACTTAAACCTGCGCCCGGAGACAAGTTTTTCGGGGTGGCAGGAACGGAAACATTCAACAACCTTCGCGCCATAGCAAAAGACGCAAAAAAGAAGCGTATATTCCTCGATACGCTTGGAGATTTGCGCGACGAAAGCTTCATAGAGTCCGGAGACCCTGTAAGAAACGAATACTTTCGTTTTAAATAAAAAAAATCACTCGGGAATGTTCTCGGAATATAGATAGATATGCTCAAATTGCAGAAAATCCAAAGCTGGGTTAATAGTGGGGCAGGACTCCGGCCAATGTTCCTCATAATATTCCCAGTAATCAGGATTATCTGCCCGGGAAAATGTAAAAACACCTGTTCGTGGGCAAGGGTAAAGAGTGTTGCGGTCCAATATTGCGGTTTCAATCGTTCCGTTGAACGTAAAGCTGTTTTTTCGTACATCGGTAACCACTCCGTCGATTTTCAAATATCCGCCCCCGAAAGGATCATGAAAGCGCATACGATGATATCCCTCATGCCCTCCGTGAATGAGGTATAGCCCGTCTCTCTCATACACGATAGCTTCGCCAAAGTAGCCGTGAGACGCAATATATCGGCAGCAAAGATTGCTGTTCGTAAGCTTGTGCTTCCCCAAAAGCTGCTTCGCCTCCGCCGCATCGTGGATCAAGGTCTTGGCAACCGCCGGAGTCGGGCTCACATCCTCCGTGCCGACTTCAGAGACAGGTTTTTTCAACCCCGCGCACGCGCACAGGGGCAGAAAGAGGATCAAAAACAGAAAATGGTAAGGCCGCCGCATGACTCCATGCTGAAACGCGCGGACGAACCTGTCAAGGCGCTGCGCGTTCATATCGTGGTGCCCCCTCATTGTCATCCCCGCGAAGGCGGGGATCCAGTCAGGGGTAGGCCGTGGAATCCCGCCTACGCGGGAATGACGGGTCAATGAGGCCGCCATGTTAGAAAACACCCGGCCCGCAGGAACCGCAGACTTAATTATTTCAATCTTAAAACAGAAAGGACCAACCATCATGGCCGCCCTAACCCCCGTACTCTCATTGCTCGGCACGGTCGGCAGCGTCGTCTCCGCCGGAAACGCCATCCTCGGCGGCGTGCAGGACCTCGCCGGCGTCGGCAGGCAGCAGCAAAAGAGGGAAGACAACCTCGCCCTCGACCAGCTCAAGCGCCAGCAAACCCTCCAGCAGAAACAGCTCGAAGACCGCGCCGTTTTGGAGCGCGAACAGATCGCCCTCAACACCCGCCAGACCGAGGAGCAGCGCCAGCAAGCCTTGCGCCGCGCCGTCGCCCGTCAGAGGGCCAGTTTCGGCTCGCAAGGCGTGGGCAGCGGCACGGGCTCCGCGCAGGCCGTTCTTCTAGGCCTCTTCGACGAATCCGAGGATGAACGCACAAAGCGCGAGGAGTTGGATAGCCTCCGCCTGACCGCTCTGGATCAGAATATAGGCCAGAGCCGCGCCCTGAACGTGCTGCAGCGCACACAACTGGCGGAACGCCAGCGATTGATGAGGCAGTTTCTCTAACCCCTTGGAGATGTTTCTTTAATCGCGAATCTGTGTTACCCTTGCAATTAAGTTTGACGGGCTGGTACATTTTTTATTAAAATTCGCTGATATAAAGACGGGGCTAACCCGCGACAAGAGCGCCTAACAGGGAGAGAACGACCGGCATGAGATTTGCGAACGTCCCGGATTTTGAAGATTTCGACCCCGCAGTCCTGACCCGTTCGGGCAACAGCCATTTTATCATCGTGGGCAATTTCTTCTTTCAGGACGATCCGCTCTCCATCGACGGCCGCCGCCGCCGCTTCAATTTCAAAAGCGGGATCAGCGAAACGGCCTTCCACGCCCTGATGCGCGAATTTTGCGAACGCCGCAACCGCCAGATCATGCTGGCGGGCGAGGATGTCTCGATCATCACCGGAGACCTTAACGATTTCCGCACGCTCCAGCTTGAAAACGGTGCGCGCTTTTCCTACGATTTCGTGGACGCCAAAAAGGTTGAGGAATACGTAACCTACACCCGCAGCGCGGGCGGCATTCCCCAATCGCAGTTCCGCGAAGTTCGCCTCGACGCCTGATTTACGCACAGATAATAGAACCGTGAATGTATTATGTTAATGCATCTGCGAGTCCGCTTGTGATATAAAGACATAATACTTTTAAGCATAAAACGGGATACAGGGATGAGACACAAAATCAGCAGTATTCTGAATGGCCGTGTGGCGGCAGAGATCCGCCACGGCGCCGCGCTCGAAAGCTTCCTCGTCATCGCCAACTTCGCCTACGAGGAAGACCGCGTGACGCAGGCCCCCGTAAATATCTATAGCGGCCTCAGCGAAAACGGCTTCGACGCCCTGATCGGCCACAGCGCGAGGGCGCACGACATCGCGGTGCTCTATACCGACGGCAACACGGCGATTTTAAGCGGCCGCCAGCCGGACCTGAAGGCGGTGGAGCGCGATTGCGGCCCGATGCTCTCCTACGCCTACTGCACGGAGGAGGGCGCGCATAAAGTCATGGAGCGCTGCCTCGAAGCCGCCCGCGAAACGCCCGAGGAACAGGATATGCGCCACATCCCCGGCGCCCGCGACCTCGTGCGGCATTTGAATTGATCGATTTCTGCTAGCTAAGGTACAACGCACAACGCACAACCCCGCCCGCCCGGCGGGGTTTTTTATTTTTCAAACACTAAGGAAAACCCATGACCGAGCATATCAAAATGCCGGACGTGACGCCGCGAAGCAATGCGCAGAATTGTTCGCATCAATAAACCCTTAAACTCAGGAGATTTTAAATGACCGAGCATATCAAAATGCCGGATGTGACGCCGATCGTGCGTTACGTCGCGAACGGCGCACAAACCATTTTCGCCTATTCTTTCCCGATCTTCGCCAGCGAGGATTTGGCCGTTTATCTGAACGGTGCGCGGCAGGCCAGCGGCTTCACGATCGAAGGGGCAGGGCAGACCGCAGGCGGAACCGTAACCTTCGAGACCGCCCCCGCGCTCAACACGATCGTCACCCTCGCGCGCGAACTGCCCATCGAGCGCATGACAGACTACCTCGAAGGCGGCGATTTCTCGGCGCAGTCGATCAACACCGAACTCGATTACCTCATCGCGGCGCTGCAACAGGTGAGCCGCGAGAACGACACGATGCTGCGTTATGCCGATCATGAATCGCCCGGCGAGGTGAACATCCCGGACCGCGCCGTTCGCGCGAACAGGGCGCTGGGCTTCGACGGCAACGGCGATCCGGTGGCCGTGACGCTCGAAGGCTCTATGGCCGCGCCCGATTTCACCCCCGCCGGAACCGGGGCCGCCACGCGCACCAGCCACGATAAATTCTCCGACCTGATCTCCGTGAAGGATTTCGGCGCAATCGGCGACGGCGTGACGGACGATACGAACGCGATCATTAACGCGCTGGCCGCCGCCGACTCCGTCTTCATCCCGGAGGGCGAATACCGCGTGACCGCGACCATCCGCTTGACCGCCCGCCAGAGCCTCTTTGGCGCGGGCCAGAAATCCGTGCTCATCGCCGCCGCCGACACCTTCAACGTCATCGAGGTGGTGGAGGATTACGTAACGCTCAGCAATTTCCGCATCGAGGGCGGCGATGTCGGCATAAAGCTGTTCGGCCTCACGCGCCCGGTGGTGCAGACCGCCGTGAGCGATATCACAATCGTAGCGCCCAAGACGGGCGTTCAGCTCGACGGCTACACCGACACGAACAAACCCTGCTACTGGAATAATTTTGCCCGCGTGCTGGTCGAACAGCCCTCGGTGAACGGCTTCCACCTCACGAAATCCGGCGCGGGCGACACGCCGAACGCAAATAAATTCTACGCCTGCCGCGCCTATTCTCTGGGCGCGGATATTTCCGGCGCGGGGTTTTACATCCAGCACGGCAGCTTCAACAACGCCTTCATCGACTGCGAGGCGAACGTGAAGGGCACGGCGCAGGGCTGCTTCATCATCGGCGCAGGGTCCAACAAGACTCTGCTGGTGAACCCCTACGCCGAGAGCAACAACGAGGTGCCGAACATCAAGCTGGAATCCGGCTCGCTCGAAACCTCGATTTATAACCTGCTCTCCGCAAGCAACGGCGCGGCGATCTGGGATCTTTCGGGCGGTGAATACAGCGCCTACAACGCGGGCTTCCCGCATAAAAACCGCCTGCAACGCACGACCGTCACCGACATGAACGCGACGCTCCAGCGCTTCGACACCGAATATATCGACGCGAGCGGTTCGGTGAGCCTCGACCTCTCGCACTCCGTGCATCTGGTTTCAAGCTTCGGAGGCGCGTTGACGGTCGAGTTGCCCGACGCGGCCGATGCCGTGGGCGTGATGATGGCGGTCAAGAAAACCGACTCCTCGAAAAATGTGATTACGATCACCGAGGACGGCGGGCCGGGGCCGGACGGCTCCAGTATCTTTCTGGGCGCGGAGAACGACTACGTGATGATGCTCTCCAACGGCGCGGAATGGTTCGTCATCGCCTCCAACCGCTCGCCGGGCAACACGCGCTTTTTCGACGGCACGGGAACCTACGACATCGATATGGCGGTGGATACCTATCTGCTTTCCAGCTTCGGCGGCGCTTTGACCGCCCGGCTGCCGCCCGCCAACGCGGCGGAATCCATCGGCCGCACGGTGACGATCAAAAAAACCGACGTGTCATCGAACGCCGTCACCGTAACGGTGCAGGGCGGCACCGGCCCCGACAATTCCGCCCAGCCGCTCGCCAGCCCCTACAGCGCCATCACCGTCGTCTCCGACGGCGGCCAGTGGTTCATCGTGAGCAAGCATTTGTGAAATGAAAAAGATATCCTATAAAAATATGAGGTTTGAGCATCATAAACGGAAAAGCACATGAAAAATATTATCATAAAGACAGTGCTGTCGGCTGTCGTTCTTGCCGTCGGGCTGGGCGCAGGATACTGGTCGTTCGTCGCCGGGATATGGCGGTTCAACTATCCCCCGCGCGGCCCTAGCATGGTCCACGGCCTCGACGTGTCGCACCATCAGAACGACATACGCTGGCATGAAATTCCAAAGGACGAATACGCCTTTGTCTATATCAAGGCCACCGAGGGCGGTGACTGGCGCGACCGGAAATTCGAGGAAAACTGGAACGCGGCAAGGACGCAAGGGTTCAAGGCTGGCGCCTACCATTTCTTCACACTGTGCCGCCCCGCCGCAGATCAGGCGGAAAATTTTATCGCTACGGTGCCCGTGGAGCCGGACGCGCTGCCGCCCGCCATCGACGTGGAGTTCGGCGGCAACTGCGGCAAGCGCCCCACGAAGGCCGAATTCGCGGCGGAGTTGGAAGTTTTCATCGCACAAGTGCAGGCGCATTACGAACAAAAACCCGTGATCTACGCCACCGCTGAGTTCCACGCTGCCTATCTCGCCGGAACGCGCTTCACGGAATATCCGCTCTGGATACGCAATATCTGGACTGCGCCGGACGAAACGCTTTATCCCGGCTGGCACATCTGGCAATACGCCAACTACGCGCGGGTGAAGGGCATAGACGGCCCTGTCGATCTCAACGTCATGAGATAAATTTAAAGCCCCATCAAGGAGAAGCAATGACCACATTTGAATCCGGGATGCGCGAGCGCGTCTCGAAATTCCTGCCGCGCGCGCTCGAAACCGCGCTGCTGTCCTACCACGAATTTTCGGAAGAACAAGCCACCGCCCCCGAAGGCGAAGAGGAAATCGGCAAAGACGAGAAGGCGAAGCTCTTCAAGGCGCACCACGACGCCTGCAAGGTTGCGCTCGCGCATATCGAACTGCTGCTCAAGCTCGCCCGCCTCGCCGACCTGCCCGACGCGAACGGCGGGGACGAGGCCGCCCGCAGCCGTATGGCGGGCCTGATGGCGCTCGCCCAGCATGAAATAGATGGCAAGAATAAGCAGACATGAAGAACAGTGACTGCGAACTCACCTCCTTGTCATCCCTGCGCAAGCAGGGACCTGATGGGGCTTTAGCCGTGGATTCCGGCCTCCGCCGGAATGACACAAGGCGCCGTCATTGCGAACCTGCGCAAGCAGGTGAAGCAATCCATAAAACCGCAGAGATGGATTGCTTCGTCGGCCTTTCGGCCTCCTCGCAATGACAAGACTTTAATCTCAGTGGTCAAAACACAGGGTGCATCAACGCTCTAACCGGAAAACCATGGACAAAATATCGCAATGCTCCCTCCCGCTTTTCCTCGTCCTCTGGAACCAGAGGCAGGGGCAGCGCACGCCCAAAATCCATCTCCGCATGGCGGAGTTTCTGGAGCGTGCATGGACGGAGCAAAACGCGCGCCTGCTGCTGATGGCGTTCCGCAGCGCAGGGAAAAGTACAGTGGCGGGGATCTTCGCGGCCTGGCTTTTGTTTCGCAATGCGGATTTGCGTATCCTTGTTTTGGCGGCCGACCAGAGTCTGGCGAAAAAGATGGTGCGGAATGTTAAACGCATCGTCGAGCGCCACCCGCTGACCGCGCATCTCAAACCCGCGAACCCGGACCAGTGGGCCGCCGACCGCTTCACGGTGGGCAGGACCCTTGAACTGCGCGATCCCTCCATGCTCGCCTGCGGCCTCGGCGGCAACATCACGGGCAGCCGCGCGGACGTGGTAATCTGCGACGATGTTGAGGTGCCCGCAACGTGTGATTCCGCCGAAAAGCGTGAACAGCTCCGCGCGCGTCTGGCGGAGATGGCCTACGTCCTGACCCCCGGCGGAACGCAGCTTTATCTGGGCACCCCGCACCATTACCATTCGATCTACGCCGACGCCCCGCGCGCGGATTTAGGCGAGGAGGCGGAATTCCTGCGCGGCTTTACAAGATTCATGCTGCCGATCGTGAACGAAGATGGCGAGAGCCAGTGGCCCGAACGCTTTACGGCGGAGGACATCGAGCGCCTGAAAATCGCGACCGGTCCGAACAAATTTGAATCGCAGATGATGCTGCGTCCGGTCAACATCGCGGAGAGCCGCCTCGACCCCGCCGCGCTGCGCCTGTACGATACGCCGCTCGATTACACGCGCGAACTCGGTGCGCTGTTTATCGGCGAGAAAAAAATGGTCGCCGCCGCCGCATGGTGGGATCCGTCCTTCGGAAAGCATTCCGGCGACAAAAGCGTCGTGGCCGTAATCTTCGCAGACGGGCAGGGGGATTATTACCTGCACCATATCGAATATATCGCCTTGCCCGAAGGCGGAACGGACGACGAAGCCACCCAGCAATGCAAAATCGTGACGCGGCTCGCAAAAGCGAATTATCTCCCCTCCGTCACGGTGGAGATCAACGGCATTGGGCGCTTCCTGCCCAATATTCTCAGGCGAGAGATGAACCGCGCCGGAGTACCGTGCAGCGTCCTGGAGACCAGCAGCACCCGCGCCAAGGATCTGCGCATTCTGGAATCTTTCGACGCGCTGCTCGCCGCCCGCCGCCTGCATGTTCACCGCAACGTGATGTGCACGCCCTTCGCCGTGGAAATACGCGAATGGCGGCCCGGCGGAAAAGGGCGCGATGACGGGCTGGACGCCGTGGCCGGGGCGCTCTCGCTTCTGCCTGACCGCACCGGCCCGTTCCCCCGCCGGGGCGGCCATGTCTGGATGGCTCCGGCGGCGCAGGCACAAGCCCGCACGGACTTTAAGGTTTGAATGGAATGAGGCAAAATTGTGGTGTAAAGTGACCGCCGAGTAAAACGCAGGCCCAAAACAGCACGGCCGCAAGCAGGGAATCCGATGATACTGGCCCGCGACATCGTCCAATCGAAAATTGACCCGGAACTGGTTTTCTACTGGACGTACAATCTCTCGCTCGAGCTGGTCGTGATGGGCATCCTTCTGGGCGCGTTCATCGGCGCCGTGTTTTTCTGGCGTGTCAAACGCCCCGCCCGCCACCGCGCGGTGATCGGCGCCTTCGTGGGCTTCTATCTCTCGATCTTCGGGGTCGTCGCCCTGTTCGTCCTCGCCGAGGCGTATCAGATCCTTTCGATGTAGGTGGCCAGCTGGCCTTCTTTGTCATGCCCGCACCCCTTGTCATCCCCGCATCCCCTTTTGTCATCCCTGCGAAAGCAGGGACCTGATGGGGCTTTAGCCGTGGATTCCGGCTTGCGCCGGAATGACAAAAAAATCGCTGTGTTCGTTGTGTTTCAAAATGAGAGAAGTCTTCCGAGGTTCCTGCTTACGCAGGAATGACAAAAAATTAATCGCGTAGCCGGTGATGCTCCACGGAAAGCTTTGCGCCTTCGCGTCTTAGCGATTCACGGCGCCGTTCGCGGTAAAACCTAATCCATATCAACCGGAGTAAAACCCATGACGATCCTCTCCCCGGATCTCGTCTGGTGGATCACGGTCATCGACTTGCCGGCCCTCACGGGCCTCTTCTGGATGATCTGGAAAACCAGGCAGGACGGCGAGGCGGCGCTCACACGCCTGCGCCTCACCCTCGACCACCGCAGCGAGCAGTTCCGCGAGGCGCTGAACGCCTTCAAGCTGGAGGTCGCCAAAACCTATGCCTCGCAAACCGACCTGCGCGCGCTCGAAGCCCGCCTCGTCGATCACCTGTTGCGGATCGAGGCGAAACTCGACGCCACCGCCCTGAAGGCCGAAAGCCTGCTCGGCCCCAAACCCCGCAACGACTAAAAAACCCCGAAAAAGGAAATACCATGAAACCACCCAAACTGACCGCCCTCACAGGGGGCAAGTCGGGCGGCTCCGGCACGCCCCATGATCCGCCCCATAATCCGCCCGGTGACGATAAAGACCGCGACATGCATGAATTTTATAACACCATCGCCGCCGACATTCTCGCGCGCACCCTCTGGGGCGAGGCGCGGGGCGAGGGCACAGCCGGGATGCAGGCCGTGGCCAACGTCGTGCAAAACCGCGTAAGGATCGCGCAGGAACGCGGCAAATTCTGGTGGGGCGGCAGCATCATCGAGGTCTGCCAGAAACCCTATCAGTTTTCCTGCTGGAACCGCTCCGACCCGTCCTTCCGAAAGCTTCAGGCCGTGGACGAAAAAAACCTCTATTTCGCCACCGCTCTGCGCATCGCCCGCCGCGCCGTGGCCGGAGCGCTCGAAGACCTGACGGAGGGCGCGACCCACTACCACGCCGATTACGTGGAACCCTATTGGGCGCGTGGCCAGACGCCCGTCAAAACCATTGGCCGCCACATTTTCTACAAACTCATCGAAGGATAAACCGACATGAAAAACCTCATCAAAAACTTCATCAAAAGCTGCGTTCAAAACCTCAAGGCCGGAGTAAAAATCCTCTGGGATAAAATCAAAGCGTTCTTCGCCCAAATCGGCGCGAAGATCAAACGCGGAGTCCAGAAACTCCGCGCGAAACTTTTCGGCGGCAAGGTGGGGGAATAAATCATGGCCGCGCCCCTCATCGCCGAAATCGGCATCCCCGTGGCCGTGTCCATCCTCTCCGACATTCTGGGCGGGATGGACAACGCCGCCGCCAAAAGCGCCGCGAAGGCGCTGGGCAAGGTGGACGAGGCGCTCAAATCCGGCGCCATCACGCCCGAACAACTCGCCGAGGCCAACCGCCACGCCGAACGCATGGCGGAGCTGGACGCGCTGGACGGCAAGACGGCGCTGGAACAGGTGAACCAGTCCCTGCGCGCCGAGGTCGCCTCGGAGGATCAATATGTCCGCCGCATGCGCCCCACCTTCGGCTACCTCATGGCCCTGACATGGGCGGCGCAGATGTTCGCCGTCGCCTATGTCATCGTGTTCGAGACCGACAAGGCGGGCGTGGTCCTCTCCGCCATGGGCTCGTTGAGCGCCATCTGGGCCGTGGGCCTCTCGGTTCTGGGCATCTACGTCTACCGCCGCAGCGGGGAAAAGCTTCTCTCCGCCGCTCAAAGGGAGGTGATCTTCTGGAATCCGAGGGAGGATAAGAAACCTTGATTAGTATCATTAATGATACTATAATGATATGGTGAGCAAGATCGAAAAATTGCTGGAATCTATGGAAAAAGCGCCGCAAAACGTGCGTTTTTCCGATCTGGCGAAAGTCTGCGCTCATTATTTTGGAGAGCCGCGCAACAGGGGCACAAGCCACCACGTTTATAAAACACCTTGGGAAGGCGACCCGCGCGTGAATATTCAGAAGGGAAGCGGCGGAAAGGCGAAGGCCTATCAGGTGAAACAGGTATTGGCGGCGATCAGAAGGCTGCAGGAGAAAGAAGATGAGTAAGGTAAAATTTGACCATAACCGTTATACATACCGCGTCACGTGGTCGGAAGAGGACGGCGAGCACGTGGCGCTATGCGCCGAGTTCCCGAGCCTGTCCTACTTGTCAAAATCCCCCTTGAAAGCCTTGCAAGGCATGGTGAAGCTGGTGGGCGAGGTGGTCGCGGACATGAAGGCAAGCGGCGAGCCGGTCCCGGAACCCGTCGCGTCGAAAAAATACAGCGGCAAGTTTGTGGTGCGCGTTCCCCCCGAACAGCACCGGAGTCTCGCCGTGCAGGCGGCGGAGCAGGGCGTAAGCCTCAACCGTCTGGTGTCCTCGAAATTGGCGGGTTAGGGGGCTCTCGGCTCTCAGCGTTTGCGGCTAAATCCCGCAGCGGAGAAAACTTGCTAAATCCCCTCGCGCGGGAGGTGATTTCCTAGAATATATAAAAATACAATATAAAACAGTGCCTTAGGCAAAAAAAATTGTTGAACAAGGGTATACAGGCTATCATACAGCTTGAATTACGATACACAGGCGAATATTTTTTAAACATCGGGTAAGTATCTTAACACATTCTATATCGAATTAGTGTATTGATACGTGATACAAAACGTTCTAAAAAACCGCTGTTTGTATGGTGAAGGACGATGACAATAAACACAATAGTCGAAACACATTTCGCAACGCAAAGAGAAGCTATGCAGGAGGCGTCCCGCATAAGGTTGGCTACAAAAGACGCAGATGTTTTAGTAAAAGTAGATGAGTCGCCTTATGGAGGGTATCGGATTAAAGTTATACCTATTGATATTATTGTTGATGTGGTAGAGCATAGTCCGTATTTCAGTAACAGAAGGTTTTAGCTTTGAGCGCAGAAAACTCACTAGGCGGAAAGTCTTTGTCAAAAATCAAGACAGAAACAAACAATGAGCAAGTTTCACAAGGAGAGCTTGTTGACGACGAGCTTTTGATAAGACAGTATTTAGACATCGAGCGTCAGAGGATTGCTAGTGCTGATAAGAAAGCAGATAACGCAAAGCTGTTGATAGAGACCAGCGATGCCTCAGACAAAAGACAGTTTGAATACCACATGAAAAAACTTGGGTGTGATGACGCTCATAGAAATCAAAGGCACGAATTAGCAAAATCAGTAATTTCAAAAATACTTTATGGTGGATTTATTTTACTAGCAGTTTTGTTCTGGTTTATGTTTATGGGAAACGAAAGGCAGTCTGAGTTAGCATCGTCCGCAATGCAGATAATGTTCATAGGGGGCGCTGGCTACGGCATAATTTCAGGGCTTATAGCGTTTGCAAAAAAGCTACTCAGTACAAATTCTAATAATAACTAAACCATTTCTAAAAAATATCTTTATGTCGCTATATACTACCAGTTGGTGTATAGTCCCCCCTAAAAAGACGCTAATTTCTCAGCATAAGTCCGTATGCCCGTGGCCTAACAAGTCCGCCAGAAAACGCCCAGCAACATATCATTGACGATATATATGCTTGATGATATTATTAATCATGGCTTGGACCGTAGATTTTCACCCTGATTTTCTGGCTGAGGCGCAAGAGTTTTCTCGGGAAGTCAGGATGGCCTTGCAGGTGGAAATCGAAATACTGGAAGCGTTAGGCCCGCAGTTAGGGCGGCCGCAGGTGGATACTCTAAAGGACTCAAGGTTCGGCAACATGAAAGAATTGCGGTTCACCGCCGAAGAGGGCGTATGGCGCGTGGCCTTCGCCTTTGATCCCGAACGCAGCGCGATATTGCTGGTGGGCGGGGATAAAAAAGGTAAAGACCAGAAGAAATTTTACAAAAAGCTGATAAAGACAGCCGATGAACGGTTTTCACAGCACCTTGAAACATTAAGGACGAAAGAGAAAAAGCGATGACGAAAGGCCCGAACGCAAAGAAGTTTTGGAATCAATTCTCGGCTGCGGAAAAAAAGAAGATTAAGGCCCGCGCGGCCAAGCGGATTAAGGAATACCGGAATTTGCAGGAAGTGCGCAAAGCCGCAGGGCTGACGCAGGCGGTCGTTTCGGCGGAATTGAACATGCCTCAATCCAACGTCTCGCGCCTTGAGAAAAACTCGGACATGTTGCTCTCAACGCTGCGGGACTATGTTGAGGCCCTTGGCGGGAAGCTCAACCTGACTGTCGAACTGCCCGACATGCCGCCGATTGCCCTGACCGGCTTCGGCGACCTCATCGACCACGGGCCGCAGAAGAAAGGATAGTATAGCCATCCCCCTGAAAATACGCTAAGATTGCCACGTACGTTCGTACAATGCCTGTTCACGCCCACCGCCAGCCGCCGCAAATTCTCAGGGAGATAACCCATGACCAAAAAAACACCCATAACGGTTGCGCACGGCGACGGCATCGGCCCCGAGATTATGGCCGCGACGCTGGAAATTCTCGCGGCGGCGGGCGCGGCGCTGGCCATCGAGGAGATCGAGATCGGCAAGGCCGTGTACGAGCGCGGAATTATGAACGGCATCGAGGATAAATCGTGGGAATCCCTCCACCGCACGAAGGTCTTCCTCAAATCCCCCATCACGACGCCGCAGGGCGGGGGCTTCAAATCCCTCAACGTCACGGTGCGCAAGGCGCTGGGCCTGTTCGCCAACGTGCGCCCCTGCGTCGCCTATCACCCTTACGTCAAGACCAACTTCCCCGCCATGGACCTCGTGATCGTCCGCGAAAACGAGGAGGATCTGTACGCCGGCATCGAGCACCGCCAGACGCAGGACGTGGTGCAGTCCATCAAGCTCATCTCCCGCCCCGGCTCCGAGCGCATCGTGCGCTACGCCTTTGAATACGCCCGCGCGAATGGCCGGAAAAAAGTCACCTGCATGGCCAAGGACAACATCATGAAGATGGCCGACGGGCTGTTCCATGCGGTCTTTGACGAGATCGGCAAGGAATACCCGGACATCGAGCAGGAATTCTACATCATCGACATCGGCACCGCCCGCATCGCCGCGCGCCCCAGCGCCTTTGACGTGATCGTCACCGAAAACCTTTATGGCGATATTATCTCCGACGTGGCGGTGGAGGTGACGGGCTCCGTCGGCCTCGGCGGCTCCTGTAACGTCGGCACCGATTTCGGCATGTTCGAGGCCGTCCACGGCTCCGCCCCCGACATCGCGGGGAAGGGGATCGCCAACCCGTCGGGCCTGCTGCTCGGCGCGATCCTGATGCTCAACCATATCGGCCAGAACCCCGTCGCCACCAAGGTGCACAACGCCTGGTACAAGACGATCGAGGACGGCATCCACACGGGTGACATCTACGACCCCGCCCTCAGCAAGCAAAAGGTCGGCACGAAAGACTTCGCCAAGGCCGTCATCGAGCGTCTGGGCGAAAAACCCGCGAAATTCACCCCCGTCGATTACGGGCAGGGCAGCGGCAAGGGCCTGACCCTCCCGCCGCTCAAGCCGCGCGTGACGGAGAAAAAGGTGCTGGTCGGCGCCGATATTTTCCTCGACTGGAACGGTAAACCCGACGATCTGGCCGCACAGATCAAGCCCGCGCTCGTCAAGGGGCTGGACCTCAACGTCATCGCCAACCGGGGCGTCAAGGTCTGGCCGAACGGGCAGCCCGGAACCTTCTGTTCCGATCATTGGTGCCTGCGCTTTATGGGGGATAACCTCACCCCGGTAACCATCATGCAGCAACTCGCCAATCTCGAAAAGGCGGGGCTAGCCTTCGTAAAGGTCGAGAACCTCTATACGTTTGACGGCAAGAAGGGCTTTACAGTTGCACAGGGCGAATAAAAAACGATAATATGGGCAGGTTATGCGCCCGGGCAGCGTATAATAACAAGAAATCGCTGGAAACTTAAGCGACAGGTGTTTTTAGGACATGGGAATGAAGGCAAGATTTCTTACACTCGCTCTAACCTTTATGAGTCTGGCGTTGGTCGCCGGCCAGACGGAAGCTGCAAAATCCAAGAAGAAAAACAGAGACGCGCAAGGCTATGATCTCGTCTTCATGCCGACCATGAAAGATAATGTCATTACAATCGACAATGACAGCATTCCGCCCAACGAACCCAACATCGTACCCGTCACGTTTTTACAAGATACCCCCCCGCGCGGGCTTCTTGATCGCGTGAACAGAATGGTGCATGGCATTAACGTGGACATCCCGCCCGAATACGACCAGTACGGTTATGAGATCCGTCGCTACATGTCCCACGTGGGCAACCCCAAAATATACACGGACGAGGAATTTTTGATCGAGCAGATCAGGAATACGCGTAAGGCGCGCGTGATCGTTCGCTTCTGGCAGCAGCATCTTGAAAAGGAAGTTGAGGAAATCGAAAAGCTGGTGGCGGAGCAGGACTCATCTTCCTCTGTCTGGACGGCCCTCAAGCAAAACAGACAGGTTACGCGAACCTTCGTCATTGATCTGCAAGGCTGGGTGGACTCAAACGAACGCCTTTTGATGAACATTCTCGATACATTCGGCTATGTGCAGCTTGACTACCCCGAGCTGATCTTCCTGCGTCCGCACGAGCGGATAGATTTCTTCAACCTCTATCAGACCCGTCAGGCCAAGCTGAATTCGATCAAGAAGTATCAAGCCTTCGCCCTGATGTCTTATTGATTCTGAATCCTATTGATAAGATCGAAATGAACCCGCGAACCTCTTAGGGTTCGCCGCTGGCTTTGGCACGGCGTTTGGCAGTCGCCGCCGCGGCCAGGACCGTATTGGACAGCAAACAGGCGATCGTCATCGGCCCGACCCCGCCCGGAACGGGGGTGATGGAGGAGGCCACACCCTTCACCGCCGCGAAATCCACATCCCCGCAGAGCTGCCCGGCCTCGTCCCGGTTGATCCCGACATCGATCACGCAGGCCCCGGGTTTCACCCAGTCCGCCTTCACCATCTTGGCCCGCCCCACGGCGGCCACGAGAATATCCGCACGTTTGCAAACCTCCCGCAGGTCCTTCGTGCGCGAATGGGCGCTGGTCACTGTGCAGTTTTCCTGCAAAAGAAGCTGCGCCATCGGCTTGCCGAACAGGTTGGAGCGCCCGATCACCACGGCCTCCAGCCCCGAAAGGTCTTTCAGAACGCTTTTAATCAGGATCATCGCGCCCTGCGGCGTACAGGCCACCAGCCCGCCGCCCGTGCCGAGAATCAGCTTGCCCGCATTAACGATGCCCAGCCCGTCCACGTCCTTTTCCGGCGCAATCATCTGCACAAGTTTATTCCCGTCCAGATGCGCGGGCACAGGCAGTTGCAGAAGGATTCCGTGTACGTTGGGGTTATCGTTGAACGCCTGAATTTCGGCGGCGACCTCGGCCTGGCTCACCTTGCCGGGCAGGCGCGACTCGAAGCTGCGGATACCCGCGCCCTCGCAGGCCTTGATCTTGTTACGCACGTAAATCTGGGAGGCCGGGTCGTCCCCGACAAGGATCACCGCCAGCCCCGGCTTGACCGGAAGAGCGGCGGCATCGCGCGCGACCTGCTCGCGCAAACCTTGGGCAATCGTTTTCCCGTCTATGATTATGGCGCTCATAAGCAAAAACCCGGCTTGCAAAAATCAGAAGAAAGAAACGCCCAGAAGGACTCTAAAAATCAATCCCGCAATAATCTGCACCCCGATAATGACCACCAGCGGCGTCAGGTCGATCCCGCCAACGGGGGGGACGTATTTGCGGATGGGTTTATAAACCGGGTCGGTGATGCGCTTGAGCAGGTTTGTGAGGTTCCGCGCCGCCTCGTTATTGGCGTTGACCAGTTCGAAGGCGATCAGCCAGCTGAGCGCGACCTCAAGAATGATAATCAGGATAAAAATCTGGATAATCGTTCCCAAAATCCAGGCTAGCGTGGCGAATATAAACATCGAAATTATCTCCTAAGGTAACGGACCTGCCTCCTTTATAGACCCTTTGTCCCCTCAGGAAAAGGCCGCAAAACCCGATAATTTCACCAATTTTTCAGTTTATTGGGTATAATTGAAGCTGAACGAAAGGATGGCCATGCTGCCCGTAGACCCGCTGACGCTCTCGACCTTGCTGATTTTGGCCGGGACCAAGCCCAATCTCTGCCCGGTCCCGCCGCCGACCAAAATCAATATGCTGCC